>Ga0210391_10001034_pt1 | contig 26291 bp, 21 predicted proteins | sample IncBWC12OmetaG_FD_160573 | JGI IMG/M metagenome (GOLD analysis project Ga0210391, IMG submission 160573) | Forest soil microbial communities from Barre Woods Harvard Forest LTER site, Petersham, Massachusetts, United States - Inc-BW-C-12-O ... | reverse complement strand
GCGTCGCGAGGCGTGAAGAGTTTCCCGGTTGGCATTTGGAGTCGCCGAAAACGAGCGGGCGACTCAGGATGCTAATCCGGGCGAGGCGAGGATGTCAATCCGATGGCGCAGGCGGGGCGCAAGATCGGGGGTACGAAAAATGCGGAGCGAGAGAGGCGGTCGCCCGCCTCTCTCGCCGGCATGCGTGTTCTACGGCAGGTAATAACGGAGCGAGGTGAATACCATGTTGTCCAACCCGTGCGGACCAACACCTTCGCCGGAGGAGTTCACACCGGACCAGGTGTTGCGCTGGACGTAGGAGTATTGACCACCGAACTGGAAGCGACCCTTCGGTCCGTTGTAAAAGCGGTACCAGAAGCCGAGAGTGCCTTCCAGGACGTTCCGCGTATCGCCGTCGCAATTCGATAGCGCGCCGGGAATGAAACCATTCGATCCCAGCACGGCAGTGGTGTTGATGGAGCCGGCAGGAGCGGCGAGCGGCAAGGTTTCAACCGCGCAACCGTCGTTGCGGCGAAGATTGCTTCCGTAACCTTCTTTGCCGTCCATCCAACGGCTGGCGTATTCACCGCCGACGTAGGCGTAAATATCAAGCGCCGGCGTGGCGTGGAACACCAAACTGCCGAGCGCCTGATAGTTGCGTAGCAACGCCATGGTGCCATCGGGGCGGGCCGTGGAATCCGGAAGGCCCGCAGTACCGTAGCGTCCGACGCCGTCGCCACCCAGGACGTGGATGCCCAAGTCGAGATGCTTGCCAAGATAGACGCGACCGTTTGCGCCAATACCGCCGCCGGTGTTGGAACTATTAAACGCACCCGAAGCTGCGTTGGTGGATCCGGTGAGCGCGCAAGGATTGGCGGGAATTGCGACGGTTGGGAATGGAGTGGTGCCGTCACCCGCGAGAGTGATGGTAATGGCTCCGTTTGCTGCGAAGCACGGGAAGACACGATCCCGGAACGTGCTAACGATACCGAAGACTTCGAAGTGCCCGAACTTCGGATCAAGAGCCGCCTTAACCAAAAAGTCCGGGGTCTTTTCGTAGGCATAAGTTCCGGTCTGGTTGAGTAGACCCTGGGTGAGACCGGGGGCGCCGACTAGGAAGTTGTTGAAGACCGTCGTGCTCAAAGTCGGGATTGCCACTCCATTTACGGTCACGGTCGAGGATGCGGGAATTGTGGATGTTGGGTTACCGTGCACTGTGAGTGTGGTCGCTGCGTCTTCTACGGAAGCGGCCAACGTCAGAATACCGATGTTCTTGGAGATGCGAAGGCCGTACTGCCGCGCCCAGCTGAAGCCGACCGTGTACTGCGGGTCAATGGTCAAGGGACGAACTTCGCTGAGGTTATCCACGCCGGTTTTGTCTTCCGTCGCGAGGCTCCACATCTGGCCACCGGTGATGGTGAAACCATTGTCGAACTTCGCTTGGCCCCAGCCCTGGCGCAAGCGGAGCACGTAGCTGTTGCTCTGGTTGTTGTTGGAGCTAATGCCGGTGCCGAGGAAGTCCGTCTCGACGTAGCCGGTGAGCTTCACCGAGGCCAGCTTTCCCTCTGCTTTCAAGGTCAGTTGCGATTGGCGAGCGGTGCCATTGAACTCGGTGGTCTGGCTTCCGGAATTCCCAGGGAGAGGAATTTGATTGAATCCCGTATTGATGTCGGCAGACTCTGCTTTGTTGCGGAAAACTGTTTCCGCCGCCAGGAAGCCACCGGGCGTCAGGGTGATTCCCTTGTAGCGGATGGCGATGGGATTGTTTTCGGCGTCCGCAGCTTGCCCGTCAGCAGTTCCGATGGAGAAGTCGGCGAACCTGGAAGCGGGAGCCGGTGCGGAACCATCGGCAGCTTTCGGTACGCGACTGTCCGGAGCCGGAGCATAGGACGTATCGCGAGGAGTGGTGGCTACTTTCAGCTCCGCTTCCATCGCTTCCATGCGGTCCTGCTGTTCGCGCATTTGTTCGTTTTGGATCTGGATTTGACGGGACTGCGCTTCGAGAAGTTCGCGAAGCTGTTGCAGCTCGCCTTCCAGACCGGATGAAGCAGCCGTCTTTCCGGGCGTCGCAGGTTCGGACTTGGACGTTGCTGCGGAAGCGTCCTTGTCTTTGTCTGTCGCCGTGGAATTATCCGTAGCGGCTGTGCTGCTGGATTTCGCAGCGGTGTTGTCTTTATCCTTATCACCCGCCGAACCCGTCGCTGCCATCGCTGGCGCGGCGACGAGACCAAGGGCTAACAGATATGCAACGAATGCTCGCATTACTTCCTCCTTGAAATTTGACTGCCACATGTTTTCCGAACGATGGTAATCAGAGACACGGAACCTACCGTCCCCAAACCCGTCACAGCCCCCACTTGATGCCGGCCGAAGAAACCACCCAGATGCGGGTTGAAATACATCAGACGTGGCACTGAAAGCAACCATCGTTTAGAAAAACCCGTTCCCACACCCGCACCTTAGGAATTCGGAAGCATTCAGAGACGCTACACGCAGAGCGACGCTGGGACGTTAAGCGGGGCGGTTGAACCTACTGTGACGGGAATGTTAATTGTGCGTTACTGCCAACGCAGGAACATTGTGATTGATTTGGGCGGGGTGGGAGACGGCAACTACCACAACTTCTGTTAGTTGGCCGCTCGGTGGGTGTGGCTCTCCACTATGGACGGCAGAATGCGGCGGAATTCGCGGACGCTGAAAAAGCGGTGGCGGCAAGGGTCGCAGCGGTAGGCGGGAAATTGGAGCCAGCGCTTCAGGACAATGAGTGTGCCTTCTTCCACTCGTTCGCGAGAGATGTGCTCGATATCGAAATTGCCGCAGCGCGGGCAGTGCGCAAAGCGTTCCAGGATAGCTGCAACCCGCCAGGCGTGAAAACGGTGCTCGCAGCTGTGGCAGCGCCAGGGGCGCAGGCCGGCCCCACTGAGGAGGAAATCGAAGATTCCGTTGCGGTGCGAGCGAAAACAATTGTCACTGCGACATTGCGGACAAATCATGATTGCTCCGAACGCGTAGCGAAGAATACCGAAAAGGCCGGTCGCGGACAAGACGCGGAAAATACGGATGCACGTCGAGACCCAATCCCGCGGGATGCGGGGCGGTTGGCCGGGTGGATCAATGGGCGAAGCAATGTGCGGATCGTAACTGGCAGCGGATGGCGTAACCATCGGGGATGGACATCGCGACGCTCCTCATGGATAATTTCGCCCATACATGCGGCAGGTGCCGCAGCCAAGGAGGCTCAATGAGTTCGACCCCGAATACACCCGGTGAAGGCACCACGATCGTGGAATCGTCTGCATTGCCGCGCTGGGTTACGCTGCTTTTTGCAATCGCCTTTGCGCTGGTGGCGTATCTGCTTTACGCCGGATACACGCAACGCGAGGCAGATCGCAAGGGTCTGGAGGATGCGGACAAGAAAACGCAGGCGCTGGCGGCCGCGCTGGACAAGACGAATTCGCGGATTGCGGACCTCAAGGGGCAGCTGGACGTGACGTCACAGAAGCTGGGGCTGACACAGGATGAACTGGCGCGCGCGCGCGGCCTGGCACAATCCATCAAGAAAGATCAGCAGAAGAGCGACCAGCAATTGCGCGAGCAGATTGGCGCTGTGCAGGCGGACACGGCCACGAAATTTGGACAGGTGACGACGGACCTTTCCGGGACCAAAACCGAAGCGGACGCGACCAAGGCCGATCTGGATGCGACCAAGGGAAAACTGTCCAGCACAATCGGCGATCTGGGCGTGCAGAGCGGATTGATCGCGCGCAATCACGACGAGGTGGAAGAATTGAAGCGTCTGGGCGAGCGCGACATTTTCGAATTCAACCTGAACAAGGCGTCCAAGGCGCCCGAGCATGTGGGACCGATTCAGGTGGCGCTGCGCAAGGTGGACACGAAACATTATAAGTACACTTTAAATGTAGTTGCGGATGATAAGAGCATTGAGAAGAAAGACAAGACAGTGGGCGAGCCGATTCAGTTTTATGTGCGCGGAGCGCGGGCGCCTTACGAGATCGTGGTGTTCGATCTGACGAAGGACAGCGCGAAGGGATACTTGAGCACGCCGAAATCGGCGAATGCAGCGCCGCCAGCGGCGGCGAAACCGCCTTCGGGCAACTAAATCGGTTATTCGATCGCTTTGTCGGCCGAGACCTGGGCGCGCGCTACGTTGTGGCGTGCCCGGGTCGCGGTCGCAAGCAGAGCTCGACGGCGTTCACTTTGATTCGCAACTTTGGAAAACCGCATTCGCTGCGTTTGCTGTTCCTCCGCGCTGCGTTCACCGCCATTTTCTGTTTCGCCGTGATTCCATTCGCTGGGGTGGCACAGCAGGCTGCTGAAGGTGCGCAGCAACCGCTGCAGGTGACCACCGAGATGGTACAGATCAGTGTGAGCGTGCTGGCCGACGGCGGCGAATTCCAGAGCGGTTTGCAGCGCAGAAATTTTCGCGTGCTCGATGGCGCAGTGGAGCGGCCGCTGCTGTTTTTTGCTCCCACCGATGCGCCGGCGCAAATTCTGGTAATGGTGGAGACCAGCCCGGCGGTGTACCTGATCCAGAATCAGCATATCGCCGCGGCTTACGCGCTGCTGGATGGTTTGGCGCCGGAGGATCAGGTGGCGCTGGTGACGTACGACCAGGCGCCGCGGGCGGTGCTGGCTTTTACGCCGGACAAGAACGCCCTGCTGAACGCGCTGGGACAAATTCAATTTTCCGTGGGGATGGGCCAGCTGAATTTCTACGACGCGGTGTCCACGGCGCTGGACTGGATCGCACCGCTGAGCGGGAAGAAGGCGCTGGTGCTGCTGACGACGGGACTGGATTCCTCTTCAGCAGCGCGCTGGGATGCGCTGGTGCAAAAACTGCGGGCGCGCGACGTGGTGATTTTTCCCGTGGCGCTGGGCGGATGGCTGCGGCGTCCGCCGGATAAAAAGAAGAAAGCAACCGGGCCGCCCGAAGAGGATTCACAGGTGTTTGCTGTGGCAGACCAGGCCCTGCAATCGCTTGCGGCGATTAGCGGCGGGCGGGCATTTTTTCCGGAATCCGCGAAGGATTTCGCGCCGATGTACCAGCAGATCGCTGCGGCGCTGCGGCATCAATATCTGCTGGGGATTACGCCGGAGCACGACGGCCAATTCCACGCGCTGAGCGTGCAAGTACTGGATAACAGCGGCCAGCCACTCGCGACCGAGGGGAAGAAAGCCACGCACCGGATATTTTCGCGCGAAGGATATCTCGCGCCGGGGCCTTAGCTCGTATAATTGGCTGGCGAATTCCAGGCAGGTTGGTTGCGCGACATTTGTGGTTTTGTGTAGACGACGGGAGGAATGATGAATCGGCGCCGCGCAAAATATCTGATTGGCTGCTGCGTCGTGCTGTGCGGCTGGGCGGTGCGCCCCTCGCAGACCCCGCAGCAGAACGCTAAACCCGCGGCTCCGGCCGCGCCTGTTGCGCCGCGGGACCCAACGGCCGCGCGCTTTTCTTTTCAAGGCGATGCCGCGCAAATTCCGGCGGTGTTTCTGCACAACCTGATTTTCATGCCGGTACGCGTGAACGGCGGCAAGCCAGTTCTTCTGGAACTGGATTCGGCTGCTGAGAAAAGCGCGCTCGATCGCAAAGTCGCCGGGGACACTGCGAGCAACGCGTTGCAATACGCGGTGCTGGCGCTGCCTGGGGTGCAGGTTCCGTTCCTGACGCTGCCCGTGATTTCCCGCGACGATTTTGCGCAGCAGGTCGGGCAGCCTTATCAAGGCACGCTGGGGCGCGATTTTTTCGATCGCGTGGTGGTGGAGATTGATTATCACCGGCAGACGGTGCAGCTGTACGACCCGAGCGTCTTTACTTACAGCGGACAAGGAAAGAGCTTTCCCCTGACGTTTGCCGGGCCGGTGCCGCTGATCCGCGCGAAATTTGAAGCTGCCGGGCACCGATCGCGCACGGAGGATTTTGCCTTGGACACGGCGCTGGATTCCGGCGTGATTTTTTACCGCGGATTCACGGACGGGGCGAAGATATCCGCGGCGCATTTCAAGAGCGAGCCAGCTTCTTATCCGGAGGTGGATGGCGGGGCAAAGATATTTCTGGGTCGGCTGAAGAGCTTTGCCATTGGCCCGTACGAACTGGAGGACATTGTCGGTGACTTCACGCAGGAACAAACCAAAGCCGCAGCGGGTAAGAATATTGCGGGCGCGATCGGCAGCAATTTCCTGCGGCGGTTTACGGTGATTTTTGATTTTCCGCACCAGCGCGTGATTCTGGACCCGAATGTGCAGTTGAATCACGACACGGACGAAGACATGAGCGGGCTTGCGATCATCGCGAAAGGGCCGAATCTGAAACTTTTCGAGGTGGCGGCGGTGCAGCCGGGAACGCCCGGGGCGCATGCGGGAATTGTGCCGGGGGACGTGATCGCCGGGATTGGAGATGAGGCGGCGGCAGATTTGACGCTGGAAGCGGTGCGCGATCTGTTCCGGCAGGTAGGGTATCAGTACAAGGTGCTGCTTGACCGCAAGGGACAGACGGTCACGGTGTCGTTGCAGATGCGCCGGCGCATTTGAGTTTTGTTGACTGCGAATTTTCCTTCACACCGAAATTAGGCTAAGGCTTGGAGGTTTCTACAGTCGTTTGCAGCGCGGATCGCGCCGCGTCGTCGCAGGATGGGCGCGGTAAACGGCCAGCCTCCTGCAGGGCGCGGCGCAACAAATATTCGATCTGCGAGTTCAGGCTGCGCAATTCGTCGGCGGACCAACGCTCCAGCGCCACGTGGGTCGCGGGATCGAGCCGCAGGCACGCGCGGGGATGAGGGAGGATCCGTTATTGGCGCAGAACGTTGCGAGCCGCTTCTAGCTGCGACGCTGGGAAAGGGCTAGTCGAATTTTCGCAGGGTTAAGGCCATTTCGTGGAGGCGGGCATCTACTTTGCAGAAGATGGTGTCTGGCTCGTGTTTTCCGGTGGGCAGGCGCTTGCCGGCGTGGCGGCCCGTGAGAATTTCGATGCCCTGTTCCACGGTGGCGACCGGATACAAATGGAACTGGCCTTTTGCGACGGCTTCGATTACTTCTTCGCGGAGCATGAGGTCGTCCACATTTTCCGAGGGGATCAGGACGCCTTGATTTCCTGTGAGTCCTTTCATTTTGCAGATGTCGTAGAAGCCTTCGATTTTCTGGTTCACGCCGCCGATTGGCTGGATGTCTCCTTGTTGATTTACCGAGCCGGTGACGGCTAATTCCTGGCGAATCGGGATGCCGGAAAGCGCCGAGAGCAGCGCGTAAATTTCGGTGGAGCTGGCGCTATCGCCGTCCACACCCGAATAGGATTGCTCGAAGCAAAGGCTGGCGGAAAGCGCCAGTGGCTTATCCTGCGCGAAGGTGCGGCGCATGTAGCCAGAAATGATGTGCACGCCTTTGTCGTGGAAGCGGCCGCTGAGGTTTGATTCGCGCTCGATATTAATGATGCCGACTTTTCCGGGGGACGCCGAAGCGGTGATGCGCACGGGCTTGCCAAAGGCGTAGCCGCCGATTTCCATCACGCTGAGGCCGTTTACCTGGCCGATGCGGGTTCCGGTGGTGTCAATAAAGAGCAAATTCTGTTCGATCATTTCCCGGATTTTCGATTCGGTCAGGTTGTGGCGCTCGATTTTTGAATCGAGGGCGCGGCGGACGTGCGCGGCGGTGACTACGGATTGGTTTTCGTTGCGCGCGACGTAGGAAGATTCGCGCGCGAGGTCGGCGAGATCGAAAAAGCGGGTGGTGATTTTTCCGCGGCGGCCGGCCAGGCGCACCCCGTGTTCCAGGATTGCGGCAAACGCGCTGCGATCGAAGGGGTAGAGGCGCTCGTCGTCGGAAATCTTGCGCAGGCGACCGGCGTACTGGCCGATGACTTCATCGCTCCATTTCATTTCTTCGTCGAATTCCACACGCACTTTGAAAATCTTTTTGAAGTCTTCCTCGAAGTCATACAGCAGCTCGTACATGTCGCGGTCGCCGATGAGTATGATTTTCACGTGCACGTCAATCGGTTCGGGCTTCAGGGCCGCGGGGCTGAAGGGGAAAAACACGTCCACGGGCTGAATTTCGAGTTTGCCGTGATTCAGGGTGCGCTTCAGGGTGCGCCAGACGCCGGTCTCCGTGAGGGTGTCGAGCGCGTACATGACGAGGAAGCCGCCATCGGCGCGCAGCAGCGAGCCGCCGCGGAGGTCCATGAAATCTGAGTTCCATCCGCCGCGCGTATCGTAACTGCGGTGAATGGTGCCGAACATATTCGCGTAGGTGGGGATCGTTTCGAAGATTACCGGGCACTGTTCGCGTTCGCCGTGAGCGAGAATCACGTTGACGCCGTAGACACGGAAGGGGTCGCGTTCCTGGCGCTCGACGCGTGGGCCACCGCCGCCTTCCGAGGGTGGCTGGTCTTCTTCGCCTTCGCGTTCCTTGAAGGGTTCCAGATTATCCAGAATGTGGTGGCGGACCTCTTCGAGATATTCCGCGATTTGGGTGCTGGGATATTTTTCTTTTAGTTCTTCGATGACGCCGTCCACCAAGACGGACGCGGCTTCCTGCTCGAGGTAACTCATCTCGCTGGCAAGCTCGCGCGAAAGCGAAAGCGTCTTGCGGTAGACGACCGTAAATTCCTGGCGGAACTGATCGTATTTGCGCTCGAGTTCTTCAGCGGCGACGCTTTCGAGTTTGCCTTCCTGCACCATCTTGGGGATTTCTTCAATGGGGACCATCGCGCCATCGAGCACTGGGAAAATTTCGGGCAAGGCCACGGCCCCGACTTGCATGCGGCCGAGCGCGAATTGTTCGCGCGCGATGCGGCGGGTGAAATCGTCCATCAATTCTTTTTCGCGCACGGTGAAGCGCTCGACGATACGCGTTTTCTGGCGCTGGAAGGGTTCTCCTTCGAATACCTGGGGAATGCGGCGGCGCAGAAAATCGATGCCGGACTCGACTTCTTTCTTGAAGGCGTTGGCCTGGCCGCGCGGGAGAGTGAGCAGGCGCGGGCGATCGGCATTTTTGAAATTATTCACGTAGGCGCGATCGGGAGCAGGCTCGCTCTGCGGATGCAGGCCTTCGATCATGCGCACAATCATGCCGCCGCGACTGGTGCCGGAAAGTCCGCAGACGAACAGATTGTAGCCGGGGGCGGTTAGTTCGACGCCCATGCGCAGAGCGCGCAGGGCGCGTTCCTGGCCGGGATCACCGGACGATGGCGGAACTTCGGCAGTGGTTTCAAACGGAATGGTGGCGGGATCGCAGCGCCAGCAAAGTTTTTCCGGCGGAAGGGTCGCGTGTTTTGGCCCAGCGTGTGTTGGCGCGGCGCCTTTGGTATGCGCGACTTTTGGTTTGGAATTCTTGCTCATGCGTACGTCCGAAGGGCGCTACTCTAGCACGACACGCTTTTTCTTCCCATGTCGTTGCGCTCCAATGTTTCCAGCGGGTGAGCTGGGCACATACAGGTCCAGCAAGCTGGCGCCGGTGGCTACGACGATCGGTCCGACGACGACGCCGAGCAATCCAAATACGCTGATGCCGCCGAGCACGCTGATGAACACGACCAGGCCGCCCATTTCCGCGCGGCCGCTGATGACCCAGGGACGGAGGAGATTGTCCACCAGGCCCACGACTACGCTGCAAAAGACCGCGAGTAGAATGCCCGCGGCGATGTGACCGTCGGCGATCAGGCTGATGGCCGCGGGCGCCCAAATGAGCGCGGAGCCGACCACCGGCACGAGCGAGAAAAAACCCATCATCACGCCCCAAAAAACGGGAGCGGTGATTCCGGCGAGGCCGAAAGCGAGTCCACCCAAAATTCCGTGCGCGGCGGCGGCCACCAGGCTGGAGACCACGCTGGCGAAGATCAGATCATTGGCTTCGCGAATCATGCGTTCGCTGTGATCCGATTCGAACGGTAAAATTTGGCGGGCCCTGGTCATGAACGATGGGCCATCGCGATAGAGATAAAACATGGCCAGCATCGTGACGCTGAGATGAAACAGAAACAGCGCGGTATTTTTGAGCAGCGTACCGAGGCGCGCGGCGGTGTAGGCTGCGGCCTGATCGGCGTAGTGGCTTAACAGTGTGGCGAGGCTGGTGCCGTCGTTATCGGGAAAGCGCGCTTGCAATTCGAGCCAGATGCGGTTCATCCAATCAAAATGCCCGTTCTGGATTTGCAGTTGCAGAGTTTGCACGGCCTGCACCCCTTGGTGGACGAACGCGGCCATTACCAAGAGCGCCGGCACGATCAGGATCACGGTGACGCCTATCGTGCAGATCAAGGCGGCGATTGTGGGACTAAAGCGATGCGTGAGCCGCACATAGGCGGGATAGGATACGACCACGATAATGATGGCCCAGGCCAGCGCGGGTAGAAAAGGCTGGAAGACCAAAAGCACGAAATACGCCAAGATCGCGACGATGCCGTAAAAAAGCACCGTGCCCAGGCGTTTCTGCGTGGTCTGTTCTGCGCTCAACAGTTCCCTCTTTCGACCGGGCCGGCTGCAGACGGCCAGAAGACTGATAGTGTCAATCGGCGCGTTTGTCAACCGGCGCAAGCCAGCGCCGGCGCAAGTCGCAAGTGATATAATGCGCGGAGATTTCTGGAACGGTCATGTTAACACCCGAGCCCGCCTGCCAGCACAAGCGAACGCAACTGATTGCCAAGGATGAGGACGCGCAGTATGTGGAGTGCCTGGATTGCGGCGAGATACTGGAAGCCGGCGAATTGAAGAATGATGAGCCGGGTTTCGGCGAATCGCTTTCAGACGCCTGATCCCGTGTTGCGGAACGCCGCATGAACCTCGGGCGGTGCGGATGCCGCGAAGAAACTTTCCCCGGAATTCCCGCCTCGGGAGTAGAATGCGCCTTCACCCATTGAATGTGCGTCCATCGTGGAGGCCCTATGCGGAATGCCGTTTGGGTTGTCGCGGCCATCGTCTTCTTGTGCTGTGCGGTTTCTGCTCGACAGGAGCAGAAGGCGCCGGCTGCGGGAGCGGCCGCTGAGTATAAGATCCCACCCGAGGCGTCGAAGCTGGCGAATCCGGTGAAGGCCACGCCGTCATCGCTGGCGGCGGGAAAGAAAACTTACGGATTTGATTGCGCGATGTGCCACGGGAAGGATGGCGACGGCAAAGGCGAGCTTGCCGTGGACATGAAATTGAAGCTGGTGGATTACCGCGATCCCGCGTCGCTGAAGGACATGACGGACGGAGATTTGTTCTACATCATCAAAAACGGAAAAGGCGACATGACGGGCGAAGGCGATCGCAGCAAGCCCGACGAAATCTGGAACCTGGTGAACTACGTGCGGTCGCTGGCGCAAAAGAATTTCACTGCGCCGGCGAAGCAGTAGACACGGCTTGGCGATCGGTTTGCAGCCAGACTAGCGGATGCCGAGCTTCTGGATGATGCGCGAGACGTCTGCGGTGGACACGTCGTAGAGGGCGTGCTCGTCTTCCTGTTCGAGGCGCTCGCGGAGATATTCGGCGCCGATGTAACTGGCTTCGCGATCGCTGAGGTCGCGTCCGGTGCGGCTTTGAAATTCGACAAAACCGGGATGAGCGAGACCGAGCACGACGTTGCGGCCATCCACGAAAAATTTGCAATCCATGGTATCGGCGTGGCGGGTGGCGATGCCATTCCAACAGTGCGAGAAGCGGCAGCGATAGACGTAGTCGGTTACTTTGGAGGGAACGTCGAAGGCGCCGATGAAATCACTCATCGCGCCGACGTTCGGAATCCACGCTGCTTCAGACACGGCCATAAATTATTCCCCCAGTGTTTCCCGGCTGCGAACTGCGATTTCCGTTTTGTGCTTACTTGCGCGCGCCTGCCACTGCGTTCTGCCCGGCCTGTTGATAGCTGCGAATCGCAGCGGCTACACCCGCACCTGCCGGAACACGCAGTCCTTGATCGAGCAAAACTTTTTCAAACGCGGCGAGGAAAAGCAGCACGTTGGTATTCTGGCTGGAATAGCCCATCAGGCCAACGCGCCAGATTTTTCCCTTCACCGGACCGAAGCCGCCGGCGATTTCGATAGTGAATTCGTCGAGTAATTGCATCCGAACTTTACGGTCGTCAATGCCGGCGGGAATCTTCACGCCGGTGACGGTGATGAGGCGATCGGCGGGATCGGGGACGAACATTTCCAGACCCATGGCCTCCAGGCCAGCCACCAGCGCCTGCTGATTATTCCGATGGCGTTCCCAGCGCGCTTCCAGGCCTTCTGCGAGGACCAGGCGCAATGCTTCGCGCATTGCGTAGATTAAAGAGATTGGCGGAGTGTGATGATAGGTGCGTTCGCCGCCCCACATGGTCATGATCGGAGTGAAATCAAAATACCAACTGGCCACGGGAGTCTTGCGCGCGCGTATTAATTCTTCGACGCGGGCGTTTACGGTGATGGGCGACATTCCCGGCGGTGCGCTGAGAGCTTTCTGCGAACCACTGAAGCAGATATCAATTTTTTCGCGGTCAATGTCGAGCGGCATTCCAGCCAGAGTCGCAACGGCGTCCACGACGAGCAGAGCGCCGAGTTCGTCCGCCACTTTGCGGAAGTCGGCGATGCGCTGGGCTACGCCGCTGGAAGTTTCGCCGTGTGCCAGGCCGACGAATTTGATTTTTTTTCCTTTGCCGGCGCGGCGGACATCTTCCGGGTCCACGGTGCTGCCGTAGGGCGCCTCGACGCGGATCACTTTCACGTTCGGGCTGCGTTCGGCAATCACGGCCATGCGTTCGGAAAACCAACCGTTGCTGCAGACGATGCACTCGTCGCCTTCTTCGAGAGGGTTCAATACGGCTGCTTCGATTCCGCCGGAACCGGATGCAGAAATCGGGAAGGTGATGCGATTCTGCGTTTGGAAAACGCGCCGCAAGAGAGATTGCACGTCGCCCATCATGTCGATGAACCAGGGATCCATGTGGCCGACAAGAGGAGTGCCGAGGGCGCGGTAGACGCGGGCGTCCATGTTGGACGGGCCGGGCGTCAACATCAAGCGCGTGGGTGGCAGCAGCTCGCCAATGATTTCATTCATATTTCTTTTCCTCGCATGGCAGTGGACTGCTACGACTTGGAAACAGCGCCATAAACCTGTTCGCGCCGGGGCACAAGCATAAGGGAGGATCCGCCCCGAACGTCTTAGTCTCCCTAAATTGAGCGGCCGGGGTCAACCACCAAAATGGCGCGCAGGTGGTACCAGGACTGCAGGTGCGCGCCTGAAGCTTATCCGCCGTTAACCGATTGGAATCACAGGGGGGTAGCAGTTTCGCAACTGTTTTCCCGGCGAGTTGTATGGCCTATACCCGTGTGCTAGATTTCTAAATTAGCCCCAAAAATAACATGAGTGACAGCAAACTAACGACGCAGGGAAAACCGAAAATATCGCGGGTGGAGGTGTATTGGCACACGGTGACGTATAAGACCGTGGCGCTGTATGTGATTGTGATTGCGGCGATCATCGGTTCGGCAACCTACCTGGTCTTTCCGGAAGCTACGGCCAACTTGGCGCGGCATATTTCAGACACGATTGCTCCGCCGGAATCGGGCGTGGCGACGATCAGCGCCAGGCAGGCGCGGTTCGTGAACCTGGACGGGAAGGTGCAGGTAAAGAAAGTGAACTCAGTAACATGGGCGAGCGCGGACTACCAACTGACGCTGGATAAAGGGGACCTGGTGCAGACCGGGCCAGAGGGAGTCGCGCGTATCGCGTTCGCCGACGGAACGCAGTACACGGTGAAGGGCGACACGCTGGTGACGGTGGAAGAAAACCTGGTGGAGCACGATCGCGCGTCTTCGGTAGGCGTGCACATTTCTTCGGGGCAAGTGGATCTGGCGACCGGGACGTGGGAAGTGCCCGGATCGAAGGCTGAGGTTTCGTTCGAGAATGCGGTGGCTTCGCTGCAGGCGAATACGCGTGCGGCGGTGCGCAGCGATCCGGAAACCAAGCAGCAGGAGATCACGGTGGCGTCCGGTAGCGCGGAATTGAATCGCGGCAATGAGCACATGGATATCGGCCAGTTCGAGCGCGTCGCCTTCCCCACCGGCGGCCAGATGACCAAGTCCCAAGTGCTGGCTCCGCCTGAATTGGTGCAGCCGCTTAATTTGCAGCCGATTACGGTGAATGATCCCAAGCACGATCCGGTGCATTTCGCCTGGAATTCCGTGGCGACGGCGAAGAACTATGATTTTCAGATCAGCACCACGGCGGCGTTCAACCATGTGGTGATGAACAAGAAAATTTCCAATGAGAGCGTGGAAATCACGGGGCTGGATCCGGGCGATTATTTCTGGCGCGTGCGGGCGATCGACGCCGAGGGCAAAACGAGCGACGTGAGCGATCCGTTCAAATTTATTCTGGTGGTGCACGGCAAGGAGCAGGAGATGCTGCTGGAAGTGGATTCCACCGAGCTGAATGGCAACGTGGTGGAAGTGATTGGCAGAACCGAACCGGGGGCCGCACTGATTATCAATGGCGAGCAAGTGGCAAGCATTCAGCCGGACGGGCATTTCCGGCATTTTCTGCCGGCGATGGTCAAAGGCAGCCACGAAATTATTCTGACCGGGCAGAACCGGCGCGGCGGAACTTCGACGAAGCGGGTGGAAGTGGTAATCCCTTAAGCATAGGGCCTGTAACGAGAGCAGGGACAGCTCGAAACCAAGGCCGGCAAAATAACTGGTCGCCGCACTGGCGCTCAAGTGGATTCTGGGGGAAGCAAGACGTGACGAAAAGCACCTACAGCATGCGGTCGGTCTTCAGTCTATTTTCATCGGACCTGGCGATCGATCTGGGCACGGCAAACACGCTGGTGTTCGCACGGGGGAAAGGCATCGTGGTAAACGAGCCTTCGATCGTGGCGATTAATAAGAACAGCGGTGAGGTGGTGGCGGTGGGGCGCGAAGCGAAGGAAATGCTGGGGCGCACGCCGGGGAACGTGGTGGCCATCAAGCCGATGAAGGACGGGGTGATCGCGGACTTCAAGGTGACGGAAAAGATGCTCACCTATTTCATTCAGAAGGCGCACAACCGGCGCGTGCTGGTGCATCCGCGCATTGTGATTGGGGTGCCGAGCGAAATCACGCCGGTCGAAAAGCGCGCGGTGCAGGATTCTGCGTACCGCGCGCGCGCCAGCGAAGTGTATCTGGTGGAGCAGGCGATGGCCGCGGCGATTGGCGCCGGGCTGCCCATCGAAGAGCCTTCGGGGAATATGGTGGTGGATATCGGCGGCGGGACCACGGACATTGCGGTGATTTCGATGAGCGGGATCGTGTATTCGCGGTCGGTGCGCGTGGCTGGTAATGAAATGGACGAAGCGGTGATGCATTACCTGAAGCGCAAATACAATTTGCTGGTGGGCGAACGCACCGCGGAGCAGATCAAGATCGAGATTGGATCGGCCTATCCGCTGGAAAAGCCGCTCACGCTGGAAGTGAAGGGACGGAACCTGATCGAAGGCGTGCCGCGAACCGTGACGATCGATGACAGCGAAATTCGCGAAGCGCTTTCGGAGTGCATTTCGACGATCCTGAACGCGATTCGCGTGGCGCTGGAACGGACGCCGCCGGAACTTTCCGCCGATATCAGTGACCGCGGGATTGTGCTGACCGGTGGCGGAGCGTTGATCAAGAATTTGGATAAGCGCATCCGCGAGGAGACTGGTTTGCCGGTTTCGATTGCGGATGACCCGCTGGCGTCTGTCGTTTTGGGAACCGGGAAGATGCTGAGCGATTTCCGGTTGCTGCGGCTTGTTTCGATTGATTGAAGCCAGGCGCGGCTTCAGCGCAACGTCAAAGACGCCCGTCCCGCTTCGCGGGACGGCCGCTACAAAGTCAACGGCAACAGCGGAGTGCGGAAGTATTTTCCGCGAACTGTCCTAGCTGACATATGGCATAGAAACCATGATCGATACCTACTCCCGACATCGGCCGCTCGCATTGCTTGCCATCGTGGTGGTGGCGCAGGTGATGCTGCTGGCGTTTCAGATTAAGGGCGAGCACGACGTGCGGCTGATCCGCTATTGGGCGGTGGAGCTGGTGACGCCGCTGGAGCGCGCCGGGACTTGGAGTTTTTCCAAAGTGGGTGGGGCCTGGGGCGGGTATGTGGGATTGCGCAACGCGCGCGCGGAGAACGAGCGCATGCGCAGCGAACTGGACCAGCTGCGTTTGCGCAACCGCGAGCTGGAGAGCCAGGCGGCTGAAACGCAACGGCTGAGCACGGTGCTGAATTTCCGCAATGCTCACGCCGAAGCATCCATGTTGGCCGCGCAGGTGATAGGGTCGAGCGCGGATCCCACTTCGCACACGCTTTTTATCAACCGCGGAGAGCACGATCGTTTGCGGATCAACATGGGCGTGGTGACGCCGGACGGAATCGTGGGCAAGATCGTGGAAGTGTTGCCGAACACGGCGCAGGTGCTGCTGATTAATGATAAGGACAGCGGAGTGGGAGCATTATTCAGCGCGACGCGCACGCACGGAGTGGTGCGAGGCAGCGGAGATCCCGAGCCGCGCATGGAATACGTGGTGAGCGACGAGAAAGTGCAGGCTGGCGACGCGATCGTGACTTCGGGTGAGGATCGGATTTTTCCGAAGGACTTTCCGATCGGGACGGTGGAGAGCGCGAGGCCGGCAAATCCGTTCCAAGTGATTCGCGTGCAGCCCAGCGCGCGGCTGGACCGTCTGGAAGAAGTGCTGGTGCTGCTGACGCAGCAGGAAGTGGTGTTCAAGAAGCCGGAAGCTCCTGCGGCCGCGGCGACTGCGGCGGCCGGCGAGACTGCCTCTGGCGCGACACCCGCGAAAACGGCGACGGCGAAGTCTTCTGCTGCTCCGCAATGAGATGGGCTACATGCTAAATGTCGGCGAGCGTTCAGACCCCAATGTGGAAGTACACAAATTCTACAGTGGCGCGGTTCTGGCCGTGTGCTTGCTGGCACTGGTGTTCCAGGCTTTTTTGCACAAATACGGGCGCTGGTCGGAACTGATCGATCTGCCGCTGCTGGTGACGATTTATTTTGGGGTGAGCCGCAGAAATCCGGTGACGGGATTATTTCTGGGCGGCACGATCGGGATTCTGCAGGACGCGCTGAGCCACGACAATCCGATCGGGATGTACGGAATCGCAAAAACCATTATCGGGTATCTGGCGTCTTCGATTGGCGGGCGGATTGATACCGAACATCCGCTGAGCCGTTTTGCGTTGGTTTTTTTCTTCTTTCATTTTCACCAGATAATCCTGGCAATCACGCAGCGGGTGCTGTTGAATCATTCGGCGCCGCTGTTTACGCTGCGACTGTTCCTGGATTCGTTGGTGACTGCCGCATTCGCAGTGCCGCTTTTTGCGTTGCTGGACCGTTTGCGCAGACATTCCTGATTGATTCCGCTGTTCTTTCTTAGCGCTACTGTTCAGGGAACGATGGTGAGTTGTTGCGTTTGTTGCGGGCGACCTACCGTGGCAGCGGTGACGACTAGCGTGGCGTTCGCTGAGGGCTTGCGCACTTCCAGGTCGGGGATGGTGGTCTGGGTCTGGCGCGCAGGGATGCGAAAGTAGGGAGGCAGGCTGTTTAATACGCCTGGGGGCGTGGTTTCCAGTTTTACCCAGGCGCCTGACGCGGGCGCCGGTGCATCGAGCGTAAGCATCAGATCTACTGTGTCGTGGCCTTTTACGGTGTCCACGGGCTTGCCATTTTTGGTGAACTCCGCTTGATTCAGCGGAATGCGCGCGTAGATGTTGACGATATTGCGCCTGACGTAGGTGCGGTCGCCCGGCGGGTCGCCCAGGCAGTGGAGAAGCAGCTTGGTGACGACCATTTGCGGGCCGGGTTCGGCGGCGAGGTGAGTGTCGTCCCAAAAAAGATAATCGCCGGTCAGGATCACGGGAATTTTGCTGTAAGACATTTTCGTTTCGGTATTGGTATCGGGTTTGTGTTCGCCGCTGCCGTCGTTCCAGTCAATGGTAGGGACGAAATTATCGGCCTGGGAGCAGGGGTTGGTGATGAGGCCAATCGGGGAGTGGAATTGCACGGCGCGATAGGAAATTCCCGCCTCGAAGTCTGTCACGGTGAGGACCATGTAATCCGAACCGGCGCGAACGGCTGGCAAATGTCCCGGCAAAAATATCATTGTGCCAGCAGCCGCCAGTAGCATCGCCGCCGCAACCGAAAGTCTGTATTTCATCGGCGTGGATTCTACCGTAAAGCGATGTCAGGTGGCCGGAATTCAAACGAGTCGCATGGCGCCGCACCTGACGCAGCCATCCGCGAAATCACCAATCGCCCCATGCAAACGGAACGCAAAAGCGAAACCCATCCGCATGGCCAGTTGACCGAATGGACATGCGCAACTTGCGGGGGCTGCGGCGCGGGTGGTAGCGTAGTTAGCACCTCGAGTTGTATGCGGATTCGAAGGGTGTGAGCGCATCTGGGCCGAGCAGGACCCCGCGCGGGAGCAGGAACTTCCTTGCCATCATGGAATGTTAACGACCAGAAAATACCCCAAGCCCGGCTTGCGCTGGTTTCCTACCTTTCGGTAATTTTCGTGGTGCTGCTGATGATCGGTTTCTGGAAGCTGCAAGTGGTGCAGTCCGGGCATTTTGCGGATTTGGCGGACCGCAACCGCACGCGCTCGATTCCCATCATTGCGCCACGCGGGCCGATGCTGGATCGCGAAGGGCGCGTGCTGGTGGACAGCTATCCTTCGTTCAGCATTTTGCTGTTGCGCGATGATCCCAAATCGCTGGGCAAAAGCCTGCCCCAGATCGAAGAGGGGCTGGGGATCAGCCACGAAGATCTGCAACAAGCACTGGACATCGCCAAAAACGAGCCGAAATTTCAGCCGGTGGTTATCAAGCCGGCGGCGACGCAGGCGGACATCGCGTTCGTGGAATCGCACCGCGCGGATTTGCCGCTGCTGGAATTGATGATGGTGCAGCGGCGGCGTTACCAGCACGATGAAATGCTGGCGAATGCCGTCGGCTACGTGGGCGAAGTTTCCGCGCAACAATTAGAGGATAGCGACGGGCACTACCGCCCCGGCGACATTGTCGGAAAGGCGGGCCTGGAGCGGGAATACAACGACCAGCTCGAGGGCACCGATGGAATGCGGCGCGTGGTGGTGAATAGCGTCGGCAAAGTGGTGCGCACGCTAGAAGACGTCGAGTCCATCCCCGGCAAACCAATTCAACTTACGATTGATTACGACTTACAAGCCGTGGCAGAAGCGGACATGGCTGACAAAGAGGGCGCGGTGGTGGCCATGGATGCGCATACGGGCGAAATCCTGGCGATGGTGAGCAAGCCGACATTCAATCCGAATGATTTTGCGGTGCGCATTCCGCAGGACGAATGGGCGAAGCTGAACACGGACAAGCACACGCCCTTGCTGAATCGCGCGATTCAGGCGCAACTGGCGCCGGGCTCTGTTTTCAAGATTGTGATGGCTACGGCGATGGTGGATTCGAAACTCATTCCCGAATCCTTCAGTGTGTACTGTCCGGGGCACGCGAATTTCTACGGCCGCGAATTTCACTGCTGGCGCCCGCAGGGCCACGGCGAAGTGGAACTGCACAAAGCTATCGTGGATTCCTGCGACATCTTTTTCTACAACGTCGGCAAGTTGCTCGGCATCGACAAGATTTCTTACTACGGATCCGGCCTCGGCCTGGGCAAGCGCACCGGCGTCGATCTGCCGAGCGAAGAGCCGGGCCTGATGCCGTCGGAAGAATGGGTGGAGCGCGTCTATCACCACAAATGGTACGCCGGCGAGACGATCTCGGTGGCGATCGGCCAGGGCGCGGTCACGGTGACGCCGATTCAACTGGCGCGCATGGCGGCTGGGGTGGCCAGTGGCGGCACGCTGGTACAGCCACACTTCTTGAAGGGTTACGCGAATGCCAAGATCGAACATTTTCCACTGTCAGATGAAGCCGTTGACAAAGTTACGCAAGGGCTGTTCGGTGTAGTGAACGAAGGGGGCGGAACCGCCTACCACTTACGGCTGCAGAATATTGACCTCTGCGGTAAGTCGGGAACCGCACAGTTGATGAGCTACGACGCCGCGAACCGCCTGGGCACGAAAAAGATGGATGGCTGGTTCGTGGGGTTCGCGCCACGGCGCAATCCGGATATTGTGGTTGCGGCAATCGTGCAGGACACGATGGAACATGGCGGCGAGGCGGCGGGCCCGGTGGTGCGCGACGTGGTGAAATTGTATTACGACAAGAAAGCGGCGCACAACCAGCAGCAGGCTGGCAGCGAAACGCCCGCGCAACCGAACGGAAATCATCCGCTGGTGGCGACGGTCGGAGGCCAGCACCCATGAAAGACCGGCCGCGCGTACAGGATTTCGATTGGACTTTGCTGGCGATCGTGGCGACGATCTGTGGCCTGGGCGTGATGGAAATTTATTCGTCCACCCACGCCAGCGCGATGGCCGGAATGCAATGGAAGCAGCTGACTTGGCTCGGCATCGGCATCGTGGGGATGTTCATCATTTCGCGGATTGATTACCACACGCTGCTGGACCAGGCGCCCATTCTTTACATCTGCGGAGTGGCGGGGCTGCTGGTAGTGATGGTGATCGGCTCGACGCACCTCGGCGCCAAGCGCTGGATCTCAATGGGCGGTATTTTCAATTTGCAAGTGTCAGAGCTGATGAAGTTGATTATAATCATTGTACTGGCGCGCTTCTTCAGCGAAGTGCGCACGGACCGGCTGACGTTGGCGGATCTGGTGAAGGTCGGGGCATTAACGATTGTTCCGGCGGTACTGATTTTGAAGCAGCCAGACCTAGGAACGGCGATGGTGCTGCTTCCTGTGGCGATTGTGGGAGCCTTCATCTCCGGAATTGAATGGCGGCATTGGGCCATCGGAGTGGTGCTGGTGGCGTTGCTGATCCCGGTGGGCTGGAACATGCGGCATCACTTGAAGCCGTACCAGCAACAGCGCATTGAAACATTCTTGCATCCGGAAGAAGATCAGCGCGGCGCCGGATATCAGATTTTGCAATCGGAAATTGCCGTGGGTTCGGGTGGTTTTTGGGGCAAGGGTTTCGGCAAAGGCAGCCAGAACCAGCTGGGCTTTGTGCCCGTCCGGTATTCGGATTTCATTCTGGCGGCGCTGGCCGAGGAGCAGGGCTTCATCGGAGTTTGCGTGGTTTTGTTGTTGTACCTGGGTCTGATTCTGCGGCTAGTGGATAATGCGCAGAAGGCCAAAGATCGTGCGGGGATGTACGTGGTGATGGGAGTCACGGCAATTCTGGGCTTCCACGTTCTGGTTAACGCTTCAATGGTGATAGGCTACATGCCAGTAACGGGCATACCGTTGCCGTTGATGAGTTACGGCGGTTCTTCGACCGCGTTTGTTTTTCTGGCATTGGGTCTGGTGATGAACGTCCGTATGCGCCGGTTCGTCAATTAAGACCCGGCCACAATGAAGTGCAAAGAAATCAGAAGTGTTTGCACCCGAGCCGCGGAAAATCCGCCGGCCGGTAAATTAAATTTTGAGCAAGGTAAGCATCGGGTGAGGAAACGATTCATGCAACAACAGCAATCTTTCCTGAGCGGCCCGCAGTGGCCAGCGCAAGGCACGACCTTGCCCCACTCCGGTCGAGCGCGAGCAAGCGCGCGCGCCGCCGCGGTCCGGTGCTCCACTAGGAGTATTCATGTCGAAGGAAATGGTTATTTCGGCGAACCCCCACGAGACACGGGTCGCCATTCTGGAAGAAGGACAGCTTTGTGAGTATTACGTCGAGCGGGAAAAGGAGTTTGCGTTAGTCGGAAGCATCTACAAAGGCAAAGTAACGCGCGTGCTGCCAGGCATGCAGTCTGCCTTCGTGGAAATTGGCCTCGATAGCGACGCCTTCCTGTACGTCAGCGACTTCATGGAAGAAATTGAGGAGCTGGATCACGTCGTCACGACCGTCGAGGATAAAGCCCAGAAGATGGAAGAGCAAGGCGGGCAGGTTTTCCCTGCGAATACCGGGACTACGCCGATCATCGAGCCGATGGATGTGGAATCGCCTCGTGCCAGTGCTGGTGCGGCTCCGGGTGTCGCTGCTGGATTGGAACCGCTTCCTGGTGAATCTATTTCGGCGCTGCGTGGGCCGTCGGTGCCGGGAACGTTTTCGCCCGCAGTTTCTCGTCCATCGGGCGGCGGCCATGGTTCCGATCGCGGACGATTTGAGAATCGTTCGCGGGGCGGACGGCCGGGCGGAGATCGCGGTGGACGTTTTGGCCGGCGCGGTGGTAGCAGCGGCGGACGCGGACGCAGCGGTGGCGGAGGCAAGCCTAGCGGGGATCGCGCTGGGCGTTTTGGGCGCGAACTTCCCTCTTCGAAGTATGCATCGTCACGACCGCCTGAGGATCATGCGAGCGAACCGGGCGCGCCGGAAGGACACATCTCGACGCTGCTGCCTGGCGAGTCTCTCGCTAAGTTCAAGGAGAGAGGGTCGACGGATATTTCGGCATCGGCTGTGCAGACGCACTCCAATGATGTTGAAGAGGCGCCGAGCGATAGGCCTGCTTTCGAGCCGCATGAATCTCCGGCACCTGAATCAGAGGCGCACGGGAACGTGCAGGAAGATGTAGGCGAAGATGCGCACGAAGGAATGCATGATTCGGCAGCGCCTTCGCGTTCGGAGGAACAGCCGGCGGCATACCGTCGTGGTCCGGCTGCGCGCGAGTCATCAGGTAGAGGATCGTTCCCGGCGCGGGAGAGTTTTCCGCGACGTAATGAGGGATTCCGGGCGCCGTCATCGAGCGGTTTGGAGCCGTTGCCGGGCGAGACGCTTTCGAAGTGGAAGGCGCATACGCATCTCCCTCCGGAACCTTTAGCTGCTGAGCCACAGGCTTCCGAACCCCAGACACGCCAACCGCAGGACAACGCGCCCGTGCCTGACGCGGTTCGCTTCGCGCCACTTTCTCCGCTGATGCCTGCGGGACCGGAAGTGGATTCCCTGCCTACGCCCGATGCGCATGTGGAGGAGCCGGCGGCGCAGAATTCGCGTGATTGGAATCAGGTGGAAGCGCTGAGCCCGAATTTCGAATTGAGTGATGCGCCGGAAGTTCACGGGCATCCGGAAGGCGGGCATCACGACGAGCATCCTCACGTGGATTTGACCGAAGAGGAAGCCGCGGCGCTGGCTGAGCATATTGCGGACGCTCAAGATGATGACGCGGCGCGGGATGCGCAGAATCGCGGGTTCGCGGCGGCTGATGCAGCTGCGGATGCCGGCGTGCACGAGGATCAAAGCGAACTCGGGGATCACCACGAGCACCAGACCGAAGAACACCTGGATGAAGAACACGCCGAGGATTCCGAGGAAGCGGAGCTCGAGCAGGAAGAGGCCGCAGCGGAAGAAGAGGGCATGATCGCACCTTCCGAGCCCGAATCGGAGCACGAGCATGCGGATGGCGCGGAATCCATCGCGGCGCAGGGTGAGAATAGCGGCGCGAATTCAGCGGAAGGTTCGCAACCGCCGGCGCAGCAGCCATTCCAGGCGCGGGTGCGTGGCGATTTCCGTTCGCGCATGCAGAATCCCGCGCGTCGTGGCGGGCGCGATCGGGGTGGCCGGCGCGAAGACAGAGGGCGTCGTCCGCAGCACGGGCATAGCGGCGGACACAGCCATGGCCGGCCGCAGCAACCGCGACGCACGCAACTGATCGCGGACATGCTGAAGCAGGGTCAGGAAATTATCGTGCAGATCGCCAAAGAGCCGCTGGGCAAGAAGGGCGCGCGCATCACCAGCCACGTGGCGCTGCCCGGGCGCTTCTTGGTTTATATGCCGACCCTGGATCACACCGGCGTATCGCGCAAGATCGCTTCGGCGGAAGAGCGGGCGCGGTTGCGGCACCTGGTGACCGACGCGAAGGGATCTTCGGGCGGCGGGTTCATTGTGCGCACGGCAGCGGCCAGCGCGGCGCCGGACGAAGTTCGCGCGGACGTGGAATTTTTGACGCGCACATGGTCTGAAATCAAGGCGCGCTCCGAACAGCGCAAGGCGCCTTCCTTGCTGCACCGCGATTTGAATCTGGTGGAACGCATTCTGCGCGATTACATCACGCCGGATTTCGGCGCGATCTGGGTGGACACCGAAGAGGAATACACCAAGGTAGTGGACTTCATGAGCCGCTTCCAACCCCAACTGGTGGGGCGCGTGAAGTTGTACACCAAGGAAACGCCGGTCTTCGAAGAATTCGGCATCCAGCAGGAGATTGACAAGGGGCTGCGGCCAAAAGTGTGGCTGAAGTCCGGCGGGTACATCGTGATCAATCACACCGAAGCGCTGGTGGCGATTGACGTGAACACCGGGAAGTTTGTCGGCAAGGGCTCGAACCGGTTGGAAGACACGATCGTGCGGACGAACCTGGAAGCCTGCAAGGAAATTGTACGGCAGATGCGGCTGCGGGATTTGGGCGGCATCATCATCATCGACTTCATCGACATGGAAGAGCGGCGCAACCGCGAGAAGGTGATGGCGGTGCTGGAAGACGCTTTGCGTGCGGACCGCGCGCCATCAAAGGTGTTGCGCTTCAACGAATTTGGCCTGGTGGCGATCACGCGCAAGCGCACCAAACAGGCTTTGGAACGGACCTTGTGCCAGCCTTGCCCTTATTGCACTGGGTCTGGCATGGTGAAGTCCATTCCGACGTTGTGCTACGAAATTCAGACGGAAGCGCGAAAGATGGCGCCGGAGATGGGTTCTGGCAGCCTTACGTTGCGCGTTCATCCGGAAATTTCGAAGGCGCTGAAGACGCGGGAGTCGTCGCTCATCGAGGAACTGGAGCGCTGGACGAAAAAGAGCATTATCATTCAGGCCGATCCTACGCTGCATTGGGAGCAGTACGACATCTACTGACCGCTCGCCGTTTTACGGCGCATCAAAAAGAAAATGTCCCCGCGGCAGCTTCGCGGGGATTTTTTTCGCTGACAATTCCGAGCGAACATGAAAAGCAACTGTATCTCGATCGCCTTGCTCGCCGCGCGCATATGGTGTAAAGCAGCAAGACCCTAGTCGCGGTAGAATGCCACGACTTGATTTTGGGAGAACTCCCATAAAACATCCACTCTACTTCGCAGTTTCCGTCTTGATTTTTCCGGCACTCGCGTACTGGCAGGCAAGTAAAGAACCTGCTCCGGTCCGGGAGTCGGCAAAGGTCGAAAACGAAGTAAAGGAAGCCATTCACCAACGCCTTGATGCCCTCAGGCGGGGGGACGTGAAAGCCTACATCAGCTATTACGGTGAGGAGTGCATAGTCACGGGCGATAACGGAGCGCTGCTCAAGCCGGAAGATATCGCCAAAGAATGGGCTGACGACCATCACTCCGGCATCGTGTTCAAGGGCGGCGAGCCGATGGATGTCCAGGTTCATGCCTACGGCGACATGGCCGTGGCGAGCTTTCGGACGGAACTCGATCAGGACTGGGCGGGCCAGAAACTTTTCGAATCTTCGCGCTTCACGGATGTTTTCGCTCGACGCGCAGGGAGATGGCTGCTTGTGGCCCACCACGAGACCCCTATCCCGAATGCACGGCGAGTGGCCGTAAAGGTGGACCCGGTTATATTTGACGCCTACGCGGGCGAATATCAGATAACGCCAACCTTTATCGTCAAGGTCAAGCGCGAGGGCGACAAGCTGATGGATCAGTGGCCGGGCACGACAGAATTCGACGAAGACATTCCTGTCTCTAAAACGACCTTTGTCGCAAGAGGCGAGCTAGGAGAGGCGATCTACGTCAAGGACGAAAGCGGCAAAGTGAGCCACTTTATCCTCCGCACCGGCCTCGGCGACCTGATCGCCAAAAAAATTAAGTAAAAGCAAACCAAATGCCGACTGGCCGCCCAATCCGAATCTGATCAACTACCCAAGGCCACCTAAAGCCCGTGGCCTAAAAAGGGCCTACCCAATCGCCAGTGTGCCGTTTTTGCCGCTTTCTTAGTTTGATTTTTCTGTAAGTTGTGTGTTCGCAATCGCGCTCTTTGTACGACATCTACTGAACGGCATGACGGCATGTCACCTAAATAAGGTAATCCTTAGCATCGAACGCGGAGCCCCGACACGGCGAGGCTTTTCCACGATGAGAATGTTCGTAAGTTCGTGAACATTCGAAAGCCAGCGCGAGGAAAGCTCGTAATGCTGCACGCGGCCGAGCGTTTGACGGATTTCAGAGTGCCTCCGGGTAACAGACTTCATCCACTGGAACCTGACCGTGCGGGTCAGCACAGCATAAGCATGAACGACCAGTGGTGTATTTGTTTCGTGTGGCGCGACGGAGACGCTTACTAGGTGGAGATTACCGATTATCACTGAGGGAGGAAACATGGCTAGACTGAA
>Ga0210391_10001032_pt1 | contig 26306 bp, 11 predicted proteins | sample IncBWC12OmetaG_FD_160573 | JGI IMG/M metagenome (GOLD analysis project Ga0210391, IMG submission 160573) | Forest soil microbial communities from Barre Woods Harvard Forest LTER site, Petersham, Massachusetts, United States - Inc-BW-C-12-O ... | reverse complement strand
TAAACCCCACCGAAGATGTTCTCAGCCTTTTCCATCTTGGCCGAGGACTCAAACAATGCAAACACGGCCGAAGGTCCCACAGGGCCGCCGAGATAGACTGGGTCGGAGCGGTCTTTCGCGGCCTCGAGATCAAGAACCCGAGAAAGGGGGACATCGGTGCGCCGGTTGAGAATCAGTCCGAGTGCGCCTTTTTCATCGTAGCGAACCAGCAGCACCACTGTTCCTGCGAAATCCGGGTCGCCGAGGCTGCGGCTCGCCACCAGCAACTTTCCAACACCCAAATCCTGGGGGTTCTTGAATTGAATCGGAAGAAATAACGCCGGCAGCAATTCGCCTTTCGTGCGGGATGCCTTGAGCCATCGACTTGGCATGTTTGCCAGTTGGCTATCGTACCAAGGCGTTGCAGCAGCGACAGGTACAGGAGCGGGCGACCACGTATTCGGCTTCGGCACATCAAATTCCGCCTTGTAAACGCTGACCCTTCCGGGCGCCCCCAAGGCAACGATCGTGAACAACATTGCGAACAGGAACCGTTTGCGCATGGACATGATCGGTATCCTTCCCACAGTAACGAACTGTGCCTAATTACAGCCTACAACTTAGCCATATTTATAGTGGCAGTCATCGTTCCTGGAATGTCAGGATCGGCAATCCGGAAACAACGACCGAGTCGGGAGCAGAGCGTCGAAAGTTCCGCATAGCCGGTAATCCGCCCAAAACTCCAAGAAACCCGGTGACAGGCCACCGGGTTTCTGTCGGCAGTAATAAACTGGGCACCAGCGCTTATGTTCCGCTCCATACTCCGTATCGCTCTCCTTGTCGCAGCGGCCCAGGACAGCGCCTCGCGACAAGCTCCAAAAATCAGTCTCACTTTGCCGTCTGACATCCCTTCCGAAACCGTCCAGATCAACTACTTTATGATCGGACCATTCGGCGGATACGGAGGTTTCGTCAGAACCGAAAAGGGAAGATCTACTTATGACGTCGTCGCTTCAGTGGACGGAAATGCACCGGCCAGCGTAAAGGTCATCGCGTATTTGCCCGGATGCGAGATTGCAACCCTCGAAATTCCGACGCAGGGCACGACCCTGTCGCGGTCCCTTTCGTGCAAACCTCTTGGGCGAATCTTGTTGCGTGGGCAAATCTCACCGATTTCGATTATCCAGGACCACCCGCCGGCCGAAGTCGAGGTTGAATATCTCGCAATGTGGGGTCACCAATTCTTTGGCATCATGGACGGACCGGTCACATCCCTCCATGTTGCAACCGTCGTTCCTGATGAGAAGGGACAGTTCGAGGTTGCAGTCCCTGATTTCAGCAAGCAGCCGAACCTGGGCGAAGGCGAGTTCCAATTCATCCTGCGACAGACTACTACGGGAAACATCATCGCGTTCCTAAGGCCAACGAGCGTGGAGCGCGGTGATGTTGGGCTGAAGGTGCGCCCTTCCTATCCGCCGCTCACCCAGTTCTTGGCAAACCGACAATAGCTGTCTGAATTCCAACCTCTATCTCCCCGTCAGGACGGTGTGATCCAGACGCTTACGATTTAGAAGCCTCGGTTTTATTCAGCCACTCTCGATGGTTCCAGCATGCCGCGACTCCTCCGAGCCGTCCAAACGTAATATAGGGTCGTCGGACTGCACAAGGATCAACAGCCGTCGTCCCAAAAGCATGTGGTAGCGCACGGCTTTTGCGAAGACACTGAGCACGACCTCTGCTGTGATTCTCTCATTTGAAGCATGATTATGAGGCTTTGGCAAGACGATCATAGTGGTTCAACACAAGCGCCAGTCCACCTGAGTCGGGCACGACGATATCATCCAACATACATTCGTCGAGGGCGTCTAGATTATTCCGTAGTAGTCCGGAAATGACAATTGAGCCTTGAACGACTCATGCATTCGGCGCTCTGATTCCCACTCGCTCGCAGACTGCCACTCAACGGCATCGAAGGAAATAATCTTGTACCCATTCGATTTGTAAAAGTTCGCGGGACAGACGGACCAACCACCATCACCAGGCGACGCCCAATGTTAGAAGATCAAGACCAAAACCTGTTCTGCTGGTCGAAGGAACGAAGGACGACACCGATAGGCGCGAGATGTTCCGTCTGGTCCACAAATCTTTCGTGATGGGGGTTATCCCGTCCCGTCCCGCAAATACCCCGATATTGCTCAGACCTGGCGGGATCACGAGGAAATAACCAGAATAAATGGCTTATCATTCTCTTGTTTCTCAGGGGACTTCGCGAATGGGCGGCTTTTGGTTTCTTAACGGCTGGGGTCGCGACGTGCGCTATGCGCTGCGTCAGTTAAGCAAATCACCCGGAATCACTTCCATTGCGGTGATGACGTTGGCTCTTGGCATCGGAGCGAATACCGCGGTTTTTACATTGACATGGCAGGTGATTCTAAAAAGCTTGCCCGTCTCGCGCCCCGACAGACTGGTTGAATACGAGATGTGGGATGGTACACATATGCTCGGGCTGAGCGGTCCGGAATACACGGCCTTACGTCAGCGGCAACATGTCTGCATAGATCTTTTGGCATGGGCGAGCGACGAGGCAACCGTGCGGACGAGGCAACTTGGAGAAAAGCGCACGAGAATTCAACTGCTAAGTGGAAGCGCGTTTCATGTGCTCGAAATGAAGCCCTATTTGGGAAGTCTATTTATGGAGAACGCGGACACGGAGGAAGGCCCGCATGGAATACCAGCGGTCCTGAGCTACGAATATTGGCGGGAGCAATTCCATGGTGATGCAGGCGCGTTGGGACAGACGTTGATGGTGGAAAACCACGCCGTCACAGTGATCGGTATATTGCCGAAAACATTTGAAGGATTGACTGCGAATTTTCATCCGGCTTTGTATCTACCGTTTTCATTTAGCGACCTGTTATACGGTAGCGACTTTCGCCGTGATCCTGGCCATTTTGCGCACTTTGTCCTGGGGCGCCTGAAACCTGGAATGGATCTGGCAGCAGCCGATGCTGAGCTGAAGGCGATCGAGCCATCGATTCGGCATGAAGCAGACCCGAGCGGAAACTACCTGCGGAAGTTCTTAAAATTCTATCGCCTTAGGGTGCAAAGCGGGAGAAGCGGCGTCTCGTGGGTGAAGGCAACCTATACGAAACAACTGCTTGTGGTGGAGATGCTGGTCACATTTCTTCTGGTCTTATGCTGTCTGAATACCGCCCTCGTTATGCTAGCGCTCGTAAGCGACAGACAACGAGAATACGCGATACGAAGCGCATTGGGTGCCCGCTGGCTTAGACTGATCCGTCAGGTACTGGTCGAAACCATCATGCTGACTATTCCAGGGCTGCTTTTGGGGGGACTCCTGGGTTGGTCAGCAGCTCGCGTACTGGTGGCCATGCTTGGCACGATGGGTGGCGCATCCTCAATGGATGTGCGGCCGAACATGATTATTTTGAGCTTCAATGTTGGGCTGAGTCTAATCGTAGCCATCGCTGCTGGTCTGTGGCCAGCACTTCGGGCTGCAAAAGCGGCTCCCGCGCTCGATTTGAAAGACCGCGGCATCACGGCCAAAGGAATTGGGGGATCGGCTGTAGTCCTACAAGTAGCTGTCAGTGTAAGCCTGATGACGTCTGCGCTGCTGATGGGAAGTACGTTGCAGACTTTGTTGACAAATCGTGCCGGTATCGATGCAGCAGGAACGGGAATGGCATTCATCGACTTCCGTCCTGCGAAACAACAACCAAAGGAGACGGCTGCAATGGTCGGAGAATTGTTGCAGAAGATCCAGCATGCCCCAGGAGTAACCGCGGCCGGGATCACCGCCATGAGGCCCTTGATCGGCTTTTCCACTGCCAGCCCGCAGTTTGCCTTCGACCAAGTTGGAAATATTCGCAGCGAGCCTCGCGCATTGTCCGTTCAGGTGTCACCGGATTATTTCAAGGCAATCGGGACGGGGCTGCTCTCGGGAAGTAGCGAAGCGTCAATGAGCACAGGATCGATGCCGCAGTGCGTTATTAGCCAAAACCTTGCTGAAGCCTTCTTTCCAAAAAACAGCGCAGTCGATCGCATCGTTTATTCTTCCACTTTGGGACAACCGGACGGAACCGATCTCGACCCGAAGAGCGCCTGCCATGTAGTAGGCGTGGCGGAAGATGCGCGTTTGGTTTCATTACGGGTGCCTCCTCCACGAACGGTGTACGACTTGATCTCGCCTTCGCAGTCAATTGGTGACACCCCTAACATTCTCTCTGGCCCTATTGTTAATGTGATCGTTCGAGCGAACACATATGCACTGGCAAACGTGGCTTTGCAGGATTCAGTTAGACAAGCGTTGCCAGGTTCGGTTGAAGTGAAATTCCAGACACTTGAGCAATCAGTGAGTGACGATTTGAACCGTGAACGGATGCTGGTGAGCATGTCTGGAACCTTTGCACTTCTCGCACTCCTGCTGACGGTGCTTGGAATATACGGATTGCTTATGCGCAGCGTTGCTCTGCGCACCAAAGAAATCGGGATACGTGTTTCGCTCGGGGCGCAACGGAACCAGATCGTGACTGCGATTGCAAAAAAGACGCTCGTCGAGATCGGTGCGCGTCTTCTGGCGGGGGCGGCCATGACGACCATTTTAGTCAAGATCATCCATCGGCTTCTCGTGGAACCGCAGCCTTCGGCTGTGTGGGTTTACGCGATCAGTAGTGGTGTGATCTTGTTGGTTGCTGGGGCTGCCATGTACTTCCCCGCAAAGCGGGCGGTATCGGTAGACCCCGTGTGCGCCTTGCGAACGGAATAATTTAACTTCCAGAGGGGTGTTCACGGACCAAGCCAGCACGCGGAAGCGACGACGGAAGCCGCGCCCAAGTACCGCAGATGGCTGCTACTTCCGCGCCACTAGGCTCAAGGCTCAGCGCTAGTGCGCAGGGATGCTTACGTCCAACGTTCCGAATTCTCCAGTGGCACGATCCCGAATCCCGATGACCAAGGTCGTTGCGCCAGCCTTGAGCGCGATGCTTTGCTTTGCAGTGATTGCCGCAGCGGGAGACTGCGTCTGCTGATTAGGGCCTTTGCTCTCAGAAAGCCTGATTAGCGATTTTTCGAGAGCCTTGCCTTTGGCATCGAATTCCAAAATCGCGCAATCCAAATCAGCTTGCAGCTTGCCGTCCGTCCCTTGGGTAAACTGCACAGTGGACGGATCGATTGCGTACTGTAAGTCCGCAGAATCCCTTGTCGAAACGACATTGACTCTAAACAACACCGATGCTGCGGAGGGCACACCTGGGTCCAGCGCATCCCTGAACTGAGCCGCGGTCGGCGGCGGAGCAGCCTTGACGTCGCGCGCGTAGTAGCCCTGCCGGTAGACCACCTGTATGCCGGGCCGGTCCAGGGTCAGCTTGAGACGGTGATAGCTGCCGTCCCATGCCTCATCCGGCGGCGTGTAGGAGAGCGTGTAGTAGCTCTCGCTCTGCCGCAGGCCCTGCAAAAGGCTCTGCGTCAGGTCGTTGTTGAAACGGGCCACACCGCCGGTCGCATGCGCGATCTCCAGCATCTCCGACTGCTGGCCAGTCTTCAGGTCACTGTCCTTGCTGGCGCAGGTTCGGCACGCGCCAGTGGTGTCAGCGGTGGTTTCGCCCTCGATATCCGCGACCGCCACGCCGCGGACATCGAGCGGATAGATCGCGACGCGGGCGGCTTCAAGCTGTTGGTCGGTCTTGTCCTGCATGGGCAGCTGCTGTCCCTTGGTGGATGCGGCCAGGCTGTTGTAGCTCGCGCTGCCCAGGGGCTTGGCTTCGATCGGAAATCCCGACGACAGCCAGAAGACATTCTTCTTGCCCGGATAGGCTGCGAGCCACCTGGCGATGAAACCGAAGTCCTCCAACGTCATCTGCCCCCGTTGCGCCTGCCGTTCGACATCGATATCCGCCTTATGCTGTAGGCTGTCCTGGTGCTCGAAGTCGACATTTTCCGCGATCTCGCCTCGCTCAACGATGTTTGCAGGGCCGCCGATATTGAGCGGCCCGAGCCCTTTCTTCAGAGCCTGCAGCAGGTCCGGCTGACCCGCTGTGAACGAGCTCAGCACCTTGATCCCGTCCGCCATGGAGACGAGTGCCACCGGCGTTCCCGGTGGAATCAGCTTGGCGAAAGCTTCCAGCTGGTCCTGCAGGTGGCCGCGATCTTCTTTCGGAGTATTGATGAGATCGACCGCAACAACGTTCCACAGCGTTCCATCGGGCGGCTTGTTGCTGACCGCCATGTCGCCTGCCGGAGCGGCGGTCGAAGGCTGCGGCGATGTACGGCCCTGCGCGCCGATATGTTCTTCAACGTGCGCGACCTTCTGCGGTCGGCCGGCATCCAGCAACTGAAAATCATCGGCTTTTAAGCCCGCAACCGGCACCCCTTTGTTGTCCAGAACCGTGACGTCCAGGATGACCAAGCGAGCTTGTGTCCGCAACGGGGCTTGATGAACGCCAGGGCTTGAAGTTGCAGGCTCCGCAGTGGACTGCGGTAGCCCGGCATAATAGGCGGTATTCGTTCGGACCGTCACCCCTGGACGGTTAACCTTGATGTCGATGGTTCGATATTGGCCGAGAGGTTCTCCTGGAGCGGCCTCGAAGGTAGCCTCGTAGTAACCATTGGCATCCCCAAGACAGCGGCCAATCTGACTCACCAGATCACCACTCTTGTAGAGGGCTAAGCCGCCTGAGTGAACGGCTAGTACTTGCACGCTCGCTTGCGGCGAGTCCGCCTGGGCGGGGCTTGCAACACCCTTCAAATAACCCTCGAAGAGAAATGCAGACTGGGGATCCCCATGGGCAAGGTTGAGTGGGGCGACGCTGTAGAGAGCGATGTGAGCTCGCCTCACAGCGGTAGTCGTATCCACGATGGAGCCGTAGTATCTGCGCTGATTTTCTTCGCTTGGAGAGCCGCTCCTCGCACCTGCGAGCAAAGGCCATCCCGGTCCCAGCCAGATCATCAGCTTTCGTCCGGGTTTCGCCGCCTCGTAAACACAAAGCATTTGCAAGGCACGCAGAGAGCGTTGCGCCCGATCCATCGCGCCGCCTAAGCCTTGCGCGGAGCCCAACACCCTGATTGGCGTTTGAAGCTTCTTAAAGTCATTCGCCAGATCTACTCCATTCGCGGATGCCTTTATGATCTTAACGTCTGTGTCTGTCAAGAAAACGATTGAAACACGAAGCGGAAGATGTCCTCCGTCTTGCCTCAGAAAAGCGTCCACGCCCTGCCGGATGATCCCTACATCCTCAAAGGTGGCATTCATCGCATCGACTACCAGGACCGCTTCCGCCGGTTGTGAGTCACCTCCACGTATCTCCTGAAGAGAGGCCGGGGGTCGAGGTTCCCCCTGATCGAGCAGAGTGAAATCGTTAGCGTTTAGCCCGCCTATTAGCTTTCCTGCTGAATCGGTCACTTGGATATCGAGCGTGATGCGCCGATCTAATTGCTGTCTCGCCGCCTCAGGTTCGGGGGTTCGCTGAACCAAGCCAGGCGTTGATTGAGCTTGGAGGCTAACAACTGCGCACAAACCTAACGTCACGATCAAAGGCAGCGGACGCATAAGAGACCTCCCTGTCAGCAGGTTCACCCTATTCCGTATTTCCGCCACAAAGGTTAGCTGCATTCAGTAGAGCGCGTGAAATACTCATAGCCCATTCGACGGTCATATCCTCGAACCTATAGACGAACACTTTAACCCCCGGGATGCTCTCTAGTCGAGAGCATCCCAGCAATCCGAAATGATTAGCTAGCGGGCTAGCCGGTCAACCGGTGGCCGCCCCGACGATAAGCAACAGAGCACTACCTTGGTTACCAAAGAAATCTTCTAACTCGCTCGACGAGGCCCAAAAACCGTACTACTGTGGGAATAGCCACTACCATCAGAGCCGTCTTGCATGACGGTCCTGCTTGGCTTTGCACCGGCGCAATGTGCCCGTGCATCCGCCGCCAACCACCGGGAAAGCTTCAGTGCCTGCCGGCACCATAACTGGGTGTATTACCGCGCTCGTAAGAGGGTCATCTATTCTCGGCATTTACCAAGATGCTCAAATTAATTAATTGAGCATCTTGATCATCTTCATGAAACAAAGGACTTAGCCGCCAACTTTGAGCACCTTGGGCTAACATTTGAGCACCTTCGTGAAACAAAGGACTTACCCCCCGCCCTGGCGCTGCCGCTGCCGGTCGACTTCAACCTCTTTGGAGCCGGCATTTTCCGGCAGGGAATTGGCAGACGCGGTCTAACCGCTATAGCTGACGGCGTCAAAAAACATGAATCGCTAACGCGACAAAACTGCCCAATTTCTCATCTATACAGTGTGTCCACTAAGAGCACTCTGTTAATCCAAACCACTCGCCAATTGCGCCAGCCGATCATCCTTGGCATCGCGAGCCTTCCCGGTGCCTTAGTTCGTACTCGTACTAATAGACAGCTGATGATTCATAACTCCGCGCCAGGCCGCCACCCTACACGCCAACGTCTGGTCAACCGTCCCGGACGCGGAACCCAGGTTCCGCAATCGCGCAGCAAGGGCCTTAGTGCGCATAGTGCGCTTAGTGCGCGTATTTTCCGGAAGACCCTTATCACGCATACCACGCTTATCACGCATGTTTTCCGGACAACCCCTCCATGCCCCTCCCGCGGCACTTTCAACCCGCCCAGGCGAACAGCAGGGGCTTTTTGCGCTTTTTGCGCACTTTTCGGATTTTTTGCAGCGGCGTCGCTGAGCGCGGGCTCCGCCAGTACAAAACGAGACTCCGCAAAAAATAGTACGGACTTGACCACTTTCAGGAAAGCAAAGGGCCACGCGCGGCTGCCGGTCCCTCCGGCTCACCCCTGCTGCGTGCAGAAAAACGGTTAACAGGTGAAAATGGATGCCGTGACCATACTCGACCAGAACCGTCTTTTTCCCGCCGAACCCACCACCCGAGCCATTGCTCGCAAGCTGTATGGAACCGTCTGCAATTTACCCATCATCAGCCCGCATGGCCATACGGATGCCCGATGGTATGCCGAGAACGAGCCTTTTCCTAATCCAACCAGTCTCTTCATCGTTCCCGATCACTACATATTCCGCATGCTCTACAGCCAGGGCATTCCGCTCGAAGACCTGGGTATCGGCCAGAAGGAGTTAACTGCAGACGAAGCGCGAAAGATCTGGAGACGCTTCGCGGCGTCGTATTATCTGTTTCGCGGCACCCCTACCCGGTTATGGCTGGACTTTGCTTTTGAAAAACTGTTCGGCCTGGAAGATCGGCTGTCCGCCGCCAATGCCGACACCTACTACGACACCATCAGCGAAAAGCTGGCATCGCCCTCCTTCCGGCCCCGAGCACTCTACGAGCAATTCAATATCGAGGTGCTCGCCACCACCAACTCACCGCTTGATCCTTTGACCTACCACCAGGCGATCCGCGACTCCGGATGGAAAGCGCGCATCGTGCCCACGTTTCGTCCTGACTCGGTGGTCGACCCCGTATTCGACGGCTTTCGCCAGAACGTGCAGCAGTTGGGAGAAATTCACGGAGAAGATTCTTCCCGCTGGCAAGGTTATCTGCTCGCGCTGCGCCACGCCCGGGACCGCTTCAAGAAACTCGGTTGCACGGCAACTGACCATGGCCACCCCACCGCAAAGACCGCGAACCTTCCTCTATCCGCAGCGTCGGCGCTGTTCGAACGGGTGATTTCGGGCAAGGCCGATACCGCCGAACAGGAGCTGTTTCGTGCCCAGATGCTGACCGAGATGGCGCGCATGAGCGTAGAGGACGGCCTGGTGATGCAACTCCACCCAGGCAGCTACCGCAATCACAATCACCAGCTCTACCAGCGTTTTGGCCGGGACGTGGGGGCGGACATTCCGACCGCGACCGATTACGTGCACGGGCTGCAACCATTGCTCGATCGCTTCGGCAACGAGACCAACCTTACGCTCATTCTCTTTACCCTCGATGAGTCGACCTACAGCCGTGAGCTGGCGCCCCTGGCGGGACATTATCCCTGTCTCCGATTGGGGCCGCCCTGGTGGTTTTACGACAGCCCCGAGGGCATGACGCGCTTTCGCGAACTGACCACCGAAACCACCGGCTTCTACAACACGGTCGGCTTCAACGATGACACCCGTGCCTTCCTCTCCATCCCAGCACGCCACGACGTGGCACGCCGGGTGGACTGTGCTTTCCTCGCCAAGCAGGTAGCGGAGCACCAGCTGGACGAGGACGAAGCCGTCGAGCTGGCCCACGCCTTGGCCTACGACCTCGCGCGAAAGGCCTATCGCCTATGAGCCTCTACTGGCAGGAGGGCGGCCCACAAGCCGAGGTAAATCTGTGCGACTCGCTCCACCAGGCGCTCGACCGCCTCGGACCCAGGCGCAAAGTCCTGGCCGTGCCCCCGGACGGCAGCCGCTTCCACTCCCGGGCCGGCGACCTCACGCAATACGCCTACCAGTACTACGGCGACCGTTTGGGATGTGTCCTGCCCGCCCTGGGAACGCACATGCCGATGACCGCAGCCTGGCTCACCCGCATGTTCGGTGACATGCCGCACCAGCTGTTCGCGGTTCATAACTGGCGCGCCGACGTAGTGACCCTGGGCGAGCTGCCCGCGTCCTTCATTCAGGAGCAGTCAGGGGGCCAGCTGGACTACACCTGGCCGGCGCAGGTGAACCGCATCATTGCCGAGGGCGGTTTCGACCTGGTGCTTTCTGTCGGCCAGGTTGTGCCGCATGAAGTTATCGGGATGGCAAATTACAACAAGAACATCCTGATCGGTACGTCCGGCCCGCTCAGCATCAATCGCAGCCACTACCTGGGAGCGGTGGTGGGCATGGAGCGGATTATGGGAAGAGCCGATAATCCCGTGCGGCGCGTCCTGAATCGGGCGGCGGACGAATTTCTCCGCAATATCCCCATCGTGTACGTCCTGACGGTCATTGGGACCAACCAGGCAGGAGAGCTCGTAGTCCGAGGCTTGTTTGTGGGTGATGACGTGGAGTGCTTTCACCTGGCCTCAGCGCTGAGCGTGCAAGTCAACATTCAGCTGCTCGATAAGCCCATCCACAAAGCCGTTGTCTACCTTGATCCCGAAGAATTTCACAGCACCTGGCTGGGAAACAAGGCCATTTACCGCACCCGCATGGCACTGGCGGATGGCGCCGACCTGATCGTGCTTGCTCCCGGAGTGGAGCAGTTTGGAGAGGATCCCACCATCGACCGCAAGATCCGCAAGTTCGGCTACTACGGCACGCCCGCCACGCTCGAAAAAGTGAAAAACAATCCAGACCTGGCCGCCGAACTCGGAACCGCTGCCCATCTCATCCACAGTTCTTCAGAAGGACGATTCAACATTACCTATTGTCCCGGTGGGTTAAGCCGGGAAGAGATAGAAGGCGTAGGATTTGGCTATGCCGACCTGGCCGGCACCATGGCGCGCTATAACCCGGCTCGACTGCACGACGGCTTCAACACTGTCGAAGGTGAAGAAGTCTTCTTCATCTCCCATCCAGCGCTTGGATTGTGGGCATCTCGCGACCGGTTTAGAGCAGTTTAGGTACCTGCCGGAGCGAAAATTCGCATCGAACAGATAAGCTGCCCATTAAATGAAGTGTTTCGGAAGGGTACCAAATGGAATTCCACGTCTCCCGTGAAGCTCGCGATCGTTATGAATTCAATCAGACGCTGTTTGCCTTCAGCGGCAACGTAGTCTTCGCCAACCTCGGCGCCAGTAGGGAATTCGCTTATCGCATGAACGAGCGGCGGGGGCCGGAAAAGGATTTCTCGAAGACCATCCAGCCTGGAGCCCTCTATGCCATGGGGCTCATCGATGAGATGAGCCACGCCCTGGTTGCCTATTACCGCCAGAAGATCGATCCCAAAGTGATTGCGGAGGCATTGCAATGGTTCGACGCCCGGCTCAGCAAAGAGGAGCTGGACAAGACGATTCTTGCCTTCATTGAGCGCTTTCCGACTGCGGACGTTTACCGTAAGGAGAAAACCCCCGAGGAGTGGCTGGCTGGGCAAAGCGACGGCATCTTTAACCGGGCCGTGGCATTCGAAGAGATGATGCTGCTGTGGCTAGCCAACGCCAACCCGGCTTTCAAACCCTTTTCCGAATTGTTTACCGATCAGTCTTTGGCCGCGGTCACTCGTTATCAGCTGATCACCGCCGGCCTGCGCGATTATTTCAGCACCCGGCCTCCGCTCGGTTCCAAAAATCAGAACCTGATCGACTTTCTGCGTGCCCCGGCGCTGGCCTCGCCCGATTCGCTCAGCGGCCAGTTGGCCTACATTGTCGAGCACTGGGCCGATCTGATTGGCGATGCACTCTCCAAGCTCTTGCTGGCCATCGACGTTCTCAAAGAAGAAGACGTTGCCATCTGGATGCGGTTTCACCCCGCGGATGCCATGGCGGGACGGAGGAAAAACTTTCCCTGGGCTTCTACCGACCAGCAAGGGGTAGTGCCGTCTTTCACCGAAGCGACCCAGGAGAGTGAGCGATTCTCGCCTGACCAGGAGTGGATGCCGACCACCGTGCTCATCGCCAAGAGCACCTATGTGTGGCTGGAACAGCTTTCACGCTTCTATGGCCGCCACATCTATCGTCTGGATCAGATTCCCGATGAAGAACTCCGCCGCCTGGCAGCGCACGGTATTAACTCGCTGTGGCTGATTGGCGTTTGGGAGAGAAGTGTGGCCTCGCAGACGATCAAGCAACTGTGCGGCAACCATGACGCAGTCGCCTCTGCTTACTCGCTCTATGGGTACGACATCGCCGCCGACCTTGGCGGCCAGTCGGCCTATACCCATCTGCGCGACCGGGCCTTCCACCACGGTGTAAGGCTGGCCAGCGACATGGTACCCAATCACATGGGCATCGATTCCAGCTGGGTGATTGAACATCCCGAATGGTTCATGTCTCGCCCGGATAGCCCCTATCCCGCTTACCGTTTTGAGGGGCCGGATCTTTCCCGCGACGGCCGGGTAGAAATCAAGATTGAAGACCATTACTACGAGCAGACCGATGCGGCCGTAGTCTTCCGCCGCCGGGACAAGTGGACCGGGGACACCCGCTACGTCTATCACGGCAACGACGGCACCAGCTTCCCCTGGAATGACACTGCGCAGCTCGATTACCTGAACCCCGCCACCCGGGAGCAGGTGATCCAGACCATTCTGCACGTGGCCCGGTTGTTTCCCATCATCCGTTTCGACGCTGCCATGACCCTGGCGAAGCGCCACTTCCAGCGGTTGTGGTTTCCCATTCCGGGCACCGGCGGAGCCATTCCCTCACGCGCCGAGTACAGCATGAGTAAGGCGGACTTCGATCGCGCCATGCCGGAAGAATTCTGGCGCGAAGTGGTCGACCGCGTGGCCCGCGAAGTTCCGGGCACTCTTTTGCTGGCAGAGGCTTTCTGGCTGATGGAAGGCTACTTCGTCCGCACACTGGGCATGCACCGGGTGTACAACAGCGCCTTCATGAACATGATGCGCGACGAGGATAACGCCAAATATCGTTCGGTGATCAAAAACACCATTGAGTTCGATCCGGATATCCTAAAGCGCTACGTCAACTTCATGAGTAATCCCGATGAGCGCACAGCGATTGACCAGTTTGGCAACGGCGACAAGTTCTTCGGGGTTTCCACTATGATGTCGACTCTGCCGGGCCTGCCCATGTTCGGCCACGGTCAGATTGAAGGCTTCACCGAGAAGTACGGTATGGAGTACCGCCGCGCCCGTCACCAGGAGGATCCTGATCAGGGATTGGTGACGCGCCACGATCGTGAAATTGGTCCATTGCTCCATCAGCGCTGGTTGTTCGCTGAGAGCGAGAACTTTCTTCTCTACGATTTTTACCAGCCCGACGGCACGGTGAATGAGGATGTTTTTGCCTACTCCAACCGGCGCGGCGACCACCGGGCACTGGTCATCTACCACAACAAGTTCGCTACTACCTACGGCACGATTCACCAATCGGCCGCGTATGCCGATAAGGCAGCAGGCCATCTGCGTCAGCAATCGCTGGGTGGAGCCTTCGGCCTGCCGAACGACAGCAATCTCTTCCTTGCCTTCCGCGATAACTCCACCGGACTGGAACATCTGGAGCGGGCCTCGAAGATCGTCTCCAACGGCTACTCGATCGAGCTGCAGGCGTACAAATGCCACGTGTTTTTGAACTGGCGAGAGCTCAGGCCGGCGGATGAATATCGCTGGGATCTGCTGTGTGACTTCCTGGGTGGCCGCGGAGTACCGAGCCTGGACGACGCGCTGGTGGCCATGGAACTCGCTCCGATGCACGACGCGCTCGTTAGCCTTCTGCACCCGGATCTCGTCACGGAACTAGCCAGTGTCTCCGAACCCTTGCCGGCGTGTGAGCAGGAGGCGCAGGAATCAACTCCGGCAGCACAGCTGATGCAGCGAATCGAGGCACTCAGCTGGCGTTTCGCGAGCGAAGCGTTTGCCATCTACAGCCGCAAGACGGGCACTCCGATACAGGTGAGTGAGAAAGACCTGTGGCAGGTGATTTGCCGCCAGGTGCATGCGGTCAAAAAATTGGCAAACTCTGATGTTGAGGTGACGTTCTCCGAGCCCTGGTCACGCGAGGCCAGGAAGATTTTGCCCAGCACCAGCTCCGAACTCCATTCCAGCGCCGTCTTGGGGCCGGTACTTGGATTTGCTGTCCTCCAGGGGTTGGCGGAAGCGATCGGAGGCAAAGACACCGCGACCACAGCATTGGGGCTCTTCGACCGGCTCCGGCTACGCGAATCCTTCGCTCGTGCCTATGTTGGCGGCGGGGAAATCACCCAGGACGCCTGGCGTGCGGCAGCCCGAATCCGGCTGGCTTTCTTGGCCCAGACGTTTGCTCCCGCCAAAAAGGCACAAGAGGACGTGTTCGCTGGTTTGCCCGCGGAACTGTGGAAAGATGGCGATGCCCGTTGGTTGCTGCAAGTGAACGAATCGGGCGGGGAGGAGTACTTCAACAAGGAGCTCCACGAGCAGATGCTCTGGTGGTTGCAACTGCCGGCTCTGCTGGAACTCGCCTCTGCCGTCCCGGTTCCGGAACCCGTAAGCGCAGGGGCAGTTGCGGAAAAGAAGCCGCGCCGTTCGCCCGCGCGTCTCGTGCCATCGACGGCCATGATCGAAGACAAGGTCAAGCAGGCAAGCGAGCAGGCGGAAGAAGCTGGTTTCCGCCTGGAAAAGAAAAAAGAAGCGGTGGTAAAGCCGCCGAAAAAGGAAAAGGGAGCCCTGGCAAAGCCCTGAAAGGGACATGCGGGGGTAAGAAGAACGGCACCTTTGGAGTACTTGCCATGTCGTAACTAGTAGAATGACAAGCGGTTGGAACTCCGGAGGTCTATGGCTCGAGAGGTGAGTGAAGCAACAAGTCCGATCACGCTGGCCATCGATATCGGCGGCAGCGGATTAAAGATCCAGGCGCTCAGCGCAGAAGGTCGACCCATCAGCGACCGGCTGCGCGTCCCTACCCCCGAACCGGCAACGACCAGTGCCGTCCTGACCGCCCTGGACGAACTCAAAGTAGGCGTTCCTCTTTTCGACCGGGTATCCGTCGGCTTTCCCGGGGTAATCAAGCAAGGCAAAACACTCACGGCCGCTAATCTCGATCCGGGATGGATTGGTTTTCCCCTGGCGAAAACGCTCGAAAAACGCTGGGGCAAGCCGACGCGGATGGCAAATGATTGCGCGGTGGGCGGCTACGCGGTGATCAAGGGCCACGGAGTGGAGTTGGTCATCACCCTGGGCACGGGGATGGGGTCCGCGCTCTTTACCGAGGGTCTTCTGTGTCCCGGTCTTGAACTCGGGCACCACCCATGGCGCAAGAAAACCTATGAGGATTATCTGGGGAGGCGCGGGCTCGAAAAGTATGGAGTAAAGCGCTGGAATAAGTTGCTGGAACGAGCAATTGAGCAAACCGCCGCCACGTTTAACTGGGACGTTTTATACCTGGGCGGCGGCAACGCCAAGAAACTAACTCTCAAGCACAGTTCCAACATCAAGATAATCTCCAACGAGGAGGGTCTGCTCGGGGCGATGGCTTTGTGGAGAGATTGGCAATAAGGTTTGCGCCGCCGTCACTTCTTCGAAGTCCTTGACCAGACGTGGTGCCCGGCAGCGGTCCGCCATGGAGCCACCGATTGTCTTGAAGCCATCATCAGCCGGGCAGACGTCTACCGTACCGTTCAGGCAGATATTTTTCGCGCCATCAGCGACAGCGGTGCTGCGTGTGTTGTAGACCTTTGCTCTGGCGGCGGAGGTCCGTGGTTGAGTCCAGGGTGGCGCGCCGCGCTCGCGCAGCAAGGGCCGCTCAAGGTCGTGCTGACCGACAAATTTCCCAGTGATGTGCTGTCCGCCCGGTTGCAAGAGGATCCTTCGATAACGTGCCTCGATGTGCCCGTGGATGCGGTGAGCGTGCCCGAATCTCTCAGCGGATTCCGTACGATCTTCTCGTCATTCCACCATTTTCCCGATACGGTCGCGCGCGAGGTACTTGGGGATGCAGTGCAACGCAGAGAGGGCTTCGCAATGGCCGAGGTGACTTCGCGTACTCCGCGAGCGTTCGCGACCATCTTGTTCATGCCAGTGTTTGTCTGGCTTCTTACTCCGTTCATGCGGCCCTTCCGTTGGTCGCGGCTGCTGTTGACTTACTTAGTACCTCTGATTCCGCTCGTGGTTTTGTGGGATGGCATCGTTTCATGCTTCCGCACCCGTACGCCGGAGGAGTTGCTGGAATTGAGCAGTAGTTTTCCGCAGTATGACTGGACGGCAGGTTATGCAAAGGGTAGCTGGCTGTCCCCGGTGTACCTGATTGGCCGGTCTAGGGATTTTCACGGCTCAAAAATCGCTGCCAGGACTTGTGAACCCATCAACAATAAAAGTGACAGGGAAGTCAAGCAGTGAGCAACACTAAAGGGGTAAGACCTATCTCTCTAAACACGCGATTTCGCCGATCAGTTCTTAAGGAGAGATTTTCCGTGGCCAACAGCGTGACCAAACCGAAGGTACCACCAAGCACGTCTGGCCACGTCTGGAGTTACGTCTCCCGTTCTCCCTTAAAGTCGATGTGGGACCTGCAGGGAGTTCCACCCGGGGTGATCCTCAAAAATACCTGGAATTCCATGTTTGACGACAACCTTCTCGGACGTTCGGCCGAGCTGGGATTCTATTTTCTTTTCGCCCTGTTTCCCACGCTACTTACCGCTTGCGCCGTGCTTGGTCTGGCAGCTCGTTCGGCCGCCCACATCTATGAGCATCTGCTTCAGTACCTGTCGATCGTGGTTCCACCGTCGGCATTGGGGGCGGTCCTTGACGCGTTCAATCAGACAGCAGCAGCCGCAAGCACAGGAAAGGTAACCTTCGGACTGGTAGCGGCTTTGTGGTCTGCTTCAGTAGGGTTTTCCGCAATTCAAGGCACTCTGAACGTGGTTTATCGGGTCAAGGAGACCCGGCCGTATTGGAGAGCGAGACTGTCGGCAATCGGTGTCACGTTTCTTCTATCCATCGTTGTCTCCCTCATGCTGGCGTCGCTGCTGATAGCAGACTTCTTCGCGCGCCTGGCTCATCTTCGCATCCGCGAGCACTTGCTGGCTGTAGTTACTGCGACGTCTGCGCGCACCATTGGATGGGTGCTCGCCACGGCATTTCTCTCCTTGCTCTTCGCGCTCATCTATTATCTTGGCCCCGACGTTAAGGTGAGCCGGTGGCGCTGGCTTACGCCTGGCGCCGCCTTCGGCATGTTGGGCTGGCTGTTAGGATCGCTAGGGTTGCGGGTTTACGTTCATTACTTCAACAATTATTCGGCTACCTATGGTTCCTTGGGCACAGTGATCATCCTGCTTACCTGGTTTTATCTCAGCGGGCTGATGCTGCTGCTGGGAGGCGAGATTAATAGCGAAATAGAGGCCGCTGTGCAAGCAAAGAATCTGGCCGCGGCGGGAACGCTGAAACCTGAGATTGTAGCCCCATCGGCCGCAGCATCCTAGATTGCACAGTGTTCTATCCTGGATCAAACCGCTTCGCGCCATTCCGGCATCTCAAGTGCAGATGGCGTGGCTTGAGCTGTTTCTGGGATACTTTGGCGTGACAGCTCAATTTAATTTTCTGACCAGGGGTACACGCTTGCAAGTCGCGGGAGCCCTAAGCATTCTCGCAATATCCGTGAGCATGCTGGCGCAGAGCTCAGAGCAGCCGGGTCAACAGCCCAAGACAGCACCGCAAACCCAGGCAATCTTGTCTTCCTACGAGGGCCAGACCGTAACTGCTGTTGAGATCGCCGGCCAACCGAACCTGGATAGCGGCAAGCTGGTGCGGGTCCTCGAGCAGCACCAGGGCGAACCATTCTCGAGAGAAAAAGTTGATCAGAGCATTGCCACCCTGAAAAAGGAAGGCAAGTTCGACGAGGTGCAGCTACAAGTCGAACCCGAGGCCAACGGGGTGCGGGTGCTCCTGATAGTAGAGCCCGCTGTTTGGTTCGGCATTTTTGAGTTTCCAGGAGCAGAACGGTTCTCGTACTCGAAGCTGGTGCAAATCGCTAACTATCCTCCGCAGGCCCCCTACAACGCCGGCGACGTTCAGAGGGACACAGACGCGCTGATTCGCTACTTCCAGCAGCAGGGATACTTTGAGGTGGAGGTTCGTCCCCAGGTAAAGCTGGATACGGATCACAATGTCGCCAATGTGAACTTTCAAGTCAGCCTGAATCGCCGCGCCAAATTTGGCACGGTGAATGTCGCAGATACCACCCCTGAGGAGGCTCAAAATATGGCGAAAAGCCTGCAGGGGTTGGGGGCGCGGATCAGGGGAGCAGCCATTCGGCCAGGAAAGAAGTACCGCCGCGGAACGTTAAATAACGCCCAGAAGTACCTCCAGAAGCGGTTAGAGAAGCGAGAGAAGCTGTCCGCACAGGTAAAACTAGCCGGAGCCGCTTACACTGCAGATACCAACCGTGCCGACATCCACTTTGATGTGAAAGCAGGTCCCACCGTTCATGTCGAGGTGAAAGGCGCGCACCTGTGGAGCTGGACAAAAAAATCTTTGCTACCGATCTACCAAGGGGTTGGCGTCGATCCGGAGCTGGTGCAGGAAGGCCGTGAGGCGCTGGTCTCTTATTTCCAGAAGAAGGGATTCTTCGACGTTGCCGTTGACTCCCAGTTCAATAAAAAAGATTCGGTCGACACCATCGTCTATACCATCAACAAGGGTAAAAAACACAAAGTGGTCGACGTGGCGGTGACCGGCAACCACGAGCTCAAGACACCGGATCTGATGGCGCTGGTCACGGTGAAGAAGGCGCACCTGTTCTCTCCGGGGGACTACAGCGAGCAACTGGTTAATACCAGCAAAAAGAATTTGGCCGCGCTTTACGGGTCTGAGGGTTTCAGCAATGCGCAGGTCACTCCAGCAGTGAGTCATAAGGATGGAAACGTGGCGGTGATTTTCCACGTGACCGAGGGCCCGCGGGACATTGTGAGCTCTCTCAAGATTGAGGGAGCCGATACTTTTCCGGAATCGAAATTTGCGCCGGGCGGTCTGAAGCTTGCGCCGGGGAAACCCTACTCGCAAAAGCTGGTTGCCACGGACCGCGCCAATATCGTTGCCCGTTATCTGCAGGCCGGCTATCTGACCTCCAGCTTCCGCGAAACGGCCAATGTGGTTTCCAAAAACGATCCTCATCATATCGACGTGGTCTATCACATTTTTGAGGGTCCGCACGTCCACACCCATGATGTGCTGACCCTGGGGCGCGTACAAACGCAGCAGAGGCTTATCGACAGGGATGTGGCCACCATTGTTCCCGGCCAGCCGCTTACGGAGACAGAGTTGCTCAGCTCCGAGAGCCGGCTCTATAACCACACTGGAGTATTCGACTGGGCAGAAGTGGATCCCAGACGCCAGGTAACGACGCAGACGAGCGAGGATGTGTTGGTCAAAGTCCATGAAGCCAAGCGGAACACGATGACTTACGGCTTCGGATTTGAAGTGATCAATCGCGGTGGCAGTATCCCCAGCGGGACCGTGGCGCTGCCCAGTCTACCGCCGGTCGGGCTACCTTCCAATTTCACTACCAGCGAAACGACCTACTATGGGCCGCGAGGGAGTTTCCAATACACCCGTAATAATGTGCGGGGTAAAGGCGAGTCGCTTTCCGCGACAGCGTTTGCCGGGCGCCTCGATCAGCGTGCCGCAGGGTATTATATCGACCCGAATTTCCGCTGGTCGAGTTGGGGCTCGACGACTTCTGTCCTGGTGGAACGCGATGAGGAAAACCCCGTCTACTCCTCCCAGGTTGAAAACGGGAGTTTCCAGCTGCAGAGATTTATCGACAAGACCAAACATGATGTTTTCTTCCTGCGTTACAGCTTTAGCCAAACGGATTTGACGCGGATCCTGATCCCCGAGCTGGTGCTGCCGCAGGATCAGCATGTCAGGCTCTCGACGATTGCGGCCAACCTTACGCGCGATACACGCGACAATCCTCTCGACGCGCACAAAGGAATGCTGGAGTCGATCGAACTCGATTTCAACGATACCAAGTTAGGTTCGAGCGTAAACTTTGCCAAACTCAATGGACAGGTTGCATATTACCGGCCTACCTTCCACAACATTGTTTGGGCGAACAGCATTCGCATTGGATTGGCGCAGCCCTATTCCAACAGCCAAGTTCCTCTGAGCGAAGCGTTCTTTACCGGGGGCGGCAACACGCTGCGCGGCTTTCCGCTGGATGGGGCCGGGCCCCAGCGCCAGGTTCAGGTTTGTAGCACAGGCTCTTCTACCGATTGCTCCTACATACAGGTTCCGGCTGGAGGAAATGAGCTGCTGATCATCAACTCCGAAGCACGCATTCCGCTACCCCTCAAGAAAGGGCTGGGATTGGCTGTGTTCTATGACGGCGGCAACGTGTTCCCCCTGGTTGGCTTTCACGACTTCACCTCGCTCTACACCAACAGCGTGGGGCTGGGGCTGCGTTACGCCACCCCGGTTGGTCCGGTGCGAATCGATCTCGGACATAACCTGAACCCGGTTCCGGGGGTTAAATCAACCCAATACTTCGTTAGTATCGGCCAGGCATTTTGATCGGGGTGACCATATGAGCACGGCAGAGTCTGATTACAAGCGAACGCCAGCATCGCGGCTGTGGAAAGCAGCCGCTTGGGTCGCCGGTATTTTCATTGTTCTTCTGCTCGTAGCGGGCCTTGCAGTCACCATCCTGCTGCACAATGCGCGGTTCCACAACTATGTTCTCAGCACCGTTGAACAGAAAGCCAGCGAGAGTATCGGTACCAAGGTACAGTTGCAGAACTTTGCCCTCAACCTTTCGAACCTGAGCCTGGACCTTTACGGGTTGACGGTCGCTGGAGCAAGTCCTTACCCGGATCCGCCTTTGCTCCAGGTCGCTCATGGTGAGGTTGGGGTTCGTATTGTCTCCGTCCTTCATCGCAAGTGGTATTTCGACAGCCTGGTCATTGATCAGCCGGTGGTGAAGGTATTTACCGATGCTCACGGAGTGAGTAACATCCCGACGATCAAAAGCAGCGGGTCCAGCAGTAGTAATACGAGCCTGTTCGACCTGGGGATTCGCCACGCAGTGCTCGATCGGGGAGCGGTCTACTATAACGATCGCCAGAGCGTTCTTTCCGCAGATTTACGCAATGTAGATTTTCGGGCTTCCTTCAACAGCCTGCTGCAGAAGTACTCTGGCAAGCTCAGCTACACCGACGGCCATCTGCAATCCGGGACCTTCAAACCGATTCCGCACAACCTCGATGCAGCGTTCGATGCTACGCCGACTACTTTCCACTTAACGCAAGCCAGGTTGACCAGCGAAACATCACAGGTTGTTCTCAACGCCACGTTGCAGGACTACAGTCATCCCCAGGTGCAGGGAAACTACATTGCCACATTGGACGGGACCCAATTCCGCAGGATTCTTGCGAATCCTTCAGTGCCGGTTGGATTCATTCGCGCCAGCGGGTCGGTTCAGTACCAGGAAATAGCCAATCACTCTCCTTTGGATACAGTGCTGATCAAGGGCGACCTCAGCAGCCAGCAACTGAACATACAGACTCCAACCGTTCGTTCGCAGATCAGAAACATTACGGCCCACTACGTGCTTGAAAATGGTGACGCTACACTCCAGGATCTCCGCGCCAGCCTGTTGGGCGGTGAGCTTACGGCTAACGGCAAAATGAGCAGCATCGACGGCAATGCACATTCGAAATTCAACGCCGGGCTGCGCGGTATCCAGCTGGCAGCTTTGAATGGCGCGATGAAGTCGTCGGCGCTGCCCAAGGGAGTAAGCCTTGGGGGAGTGCTGAATGCCGACGCAAATGCTTCCTGGGGAAAGACGTTTGACGATGTCGTCGCCCACGCAGACGCGGCTGTTCACGGAAAAGTGTCCGGCCAGGGCAAGGACGTTCCGGTAGAGAGTGGGCTTCACGGTAACTACACGGGAAAAAATCAGGAGCTGGCGCTTAAGCAGAGCTTCTTGAAGACGCCACAAAGTACGCTGACGATGAACGGCGTGGTAAGCCGGCGGTCGAGCCTGGATCTGAAATTTCAATCCAATAACCTAAGCGAGTTGGAAACGGTTGCTGATGTGTTCCGCGCCCCAGGGCCGCCGCTCGGGCTTGCCGGGACCGCATCGTTTCAGGGCACGGTGCGTGGATCGACGAGCGATCCCCATCTGACCGGCCAGCTGACGGCCTCTAACCTCCGTTTCAACGGGACAGAGTGGCGGTTGCTCCGCACCAATGTGGATGTGAACCAATCAATGGCCAGCCTGCAGCATGCAGACCTGGAGCCGGCTTCTCACGGAAAGATCACCTTTAACGCCAGCACCGGCTTGCACAAGTGGGCGTTTACCGACGCGAGCCCGCTCGAGGTCGATCTCCAAGCCTCGCAGTTGGATGTTCAGGACCTGGTAAAACTTTCCGGACAACAAGTACCCGTAACGGGCACGCTAGCAGCCAATGTAAAGATGCATGGGACTGAACTCAGTCCAATTGGGCAGGGGAATGTCTCGCTGACCCATGTCACTGCGTACGATCAACCGGTGACTTCTGCGACCTTGAACTTTGACGGCACAGGAGAAGAAGTCCACGGAGATCTTGGGGTGGAGCTTCCCGCGGGCAGCGTAAAGAGTAAGGTCAGCGTCCATCCGCGGCAAAAGACTTACAACGCTCAACTGACAGCGACGGGAATTCGCCTGGAGCAACTGCAGGCAATCAAAGCGCAGAACATTAACGCCAAGGGCGTGGTGAGCGTAAAGGCCAGCGGGGCGGGCACGTTTGATAACCCGCAGCTCGACGCCACGCTACAGATTCCGCAAATCGATATTCAGGATCAGAAGATCGCAGACGTCAATCTGCAGATGAATGTGGCCAATCACCTGGCTACAGCCAATCTGACTTCCGCAGCGGTCGGTACGGAAATCAAGGCAAATGCAAAGGTGGGTTTGACCGGCGATTACCCGGCAGACGCCACGCTCGATACGCAGACGATCCCGTTGCAGCCGATCTTCGCGATCTATGCTCCGGCGCAAGCCGATGATTTGACCGGCCAGACCGAGTTGCACGCCACGCTGCATGGACCTCTCAAAAACAAAAATTTATTGGAAGCGCACGTTACCATCCCTACTTTGAAGCTGGCTTACAGCAATACCATCCAGTTGGCAGAGACTTCGCCCATCCACGTCGATTACAAAGACACGAAAATCACGCTGCAGCGTTCCGGGCTCAAGGGCACCGATACCGATCTGCAGTTTCAGGGTTCGATGTCCACCACCAAGGGCGCTCCCGTTTCTCTGCTGCTGTTGGGCACGGTGAATCTGCAGCTGGCACAGGCATTTGCTCCCGATATCAGAAGCTCGGGCGAGTTGAAGTTCAACATCAATTCGAGTGGGGCGACCGATAGCCCTGACGTTGGCGGCCAGGTGGAAATCGTGGATGCCAACTTCGCCAGCGGTGATCTGCCGGTAGGATTGCAACACGGTAACGGCGTCCTGACACTCACCAAGGACCGGCTCAACATCTCGAAATTTGAGGGCACTGTCGGCGGTGGTACGGTAACCGCGCAGGGCGGCGTTGCGTATCGTCCAGCGATCCAATTTGATCTGGGTCTATCCGCAAAGGGGGTTCGCGCTCTCTACCCTCAAGGGGTTCGCGAGACGGTCAACGCGGATATTCGTCTCGCGGGCAGTACCGACAACGCGGTACTCGGGGGCCAGGTGAGACTTGCCGACCTCTCGTTTACTCCGGCATTTGATTTGAACAGCTTCATCGATCAATTCTCGGGTGGTGTCTCCGCACCTGCGACTCCAGGTTTGGCACAAAACATCCAGTTGAACCTGGGGGTCACTTCCGAAAACAACATCAACCTGGTCAGCCGAACCCTCAGCATCAATGGCTCAGCTAACCTGCGGGTGCGTGGCACGGCGGCGGAGCCGGTGATCCTGGGACGGGTGAACCTCGACGGCGGCGACATCATTCTCAACGGTGATCGCTTCGTGTTGAACGGTGGAACCATTGAGTTCGTTAATCCTTCAGAAACACAACCGGTGGTCAACCTGGCGCTCAACACCACGATTCAGCAATACAACATCTCCATGCGCTTCAACGGTCCGGTCGATCAACTGCGCACGAATTACTCCTCTGATCCGTCGTTGCCGGCCGCCGACATCATCAACCTGCTGGCATTTGGAAGCACCACCGAAGCCAGCGCGAATAGTCCCTCTCTGCCGGCAAACCAACAGGCGGCAGGGTTGGTGGCCTCGCAGGTAAGCAGCCAGGTGACGAGCCGCATTTCAAAGGTTGCGGGCATTTCGCAGCTTTCCATCAACCCGGTCCTGGCGGGAGGCACCAGCCAGGGGCCCCCGGGCGCGAATATCACCATTCAGCAGCGCGTCACTGGAAATCTGTTTGTGACCTTCTCCAGCAATGTGGCTTCGACTCAGAATGAGACGATTCAGGGGCAGTACCAGGTTTCGCCGCGAGTGGCGGTGAGTGCCACGCGCGATCAAAACGGTGGGGTCGCCTTCGATACGCTGATTAAAAAAACCTGGTGAGGTATTTTCCTCTAGACTGACGGCAAGATGAATTGCCGACGTTATCTCCCATTCCTGCTGATTATGCTTAGCCGGTTGCACTGCCTCGCAGCCGCGGACCTTGCGCCTACTCCGCCGATGGGCTGGAATAGCTGGGACTCTTACGGGTTGACCGTAACGGAAGCCGAGTTCAAAGCAAATGTTTCCTGGTTGCATGAGCATCTGCAGCCATTGGGATGGCGCTACGTCGTGGTTGATGAGGGTTGGTACCTGCGTGCCCCGGGGCAAAAGGGAGCGGCGCAAGGTTTTGTGATGGATGACTACGGACGTTACATCGTGGCGGACAATCGCTTTTCGTCTTCCGGATTCAAACCGCTTGCGGACTGGGTACACGGCCAAGGGCTCAAATTCGGACTCCACATCATTCGCGGCATCCCGCGCCAGGCGGTGGAGAAGAACTTACCCATTGCGGGATCATCCTTCCATGCAGCCGATGCGGCCAACACGACCGATACCTGCAGATGGAATTCGGATAACTATGGGCTGAATGCGAATGCCGCTGCCCAAGCTTATTACGATTCCATTATCAGGCTCTACGCTGGATGGGGCGTCGACTACATCAAGGTCGACTGCATTTCCAAACCGTATCAAGCCGATGAGATTCATATGATGAGTGCGGCGATTAAGAAGTCTGGCCGTGCGATGGTGCTGAGCCTTTCCCCCGGACCGACACCGGTTGAGGAAGCGGATGACGTGCGGAAATATGCCCAGCTTTGGCGGATATCCGACGATATGTGGGACACCTGGCCGGGCCCAGCGGGACAGACGTTCCCCGCGGGGCTGGTACGTCAATTTGACCGTACCGCGGAGTGGGCGCCACATATCGAGGTAGGGCACTGGCCAGACGCCGACATGCTGCCCCTGGGTTATCTTGGTCCCCGGCCTGGATGGGGCAAGCCGCGCATGTCGCGGCTTACGGAGGATGAGTCGCGGACGCTGATGACGCTGTGGTCGATGGCTCGTTCGCCACTCATTGCGGGGACGAATCTCACCAAAATGGATGCGGCGACGGAAGCCCTCTATAGCAACCCTGAGGTGATTGCGGTCGATCAGCATTCGCGGGATAGTCGACAGCTTATACGCTCCGGTTCGTTGGTGGTGTGGAAGGCTAAGCCTGAATCCGGGGGTGGGGATTATTTGGCGGTCTTCAACCTGGGCGATAAGACGCAGCAGGTGAGCTGCTCCTGGAAAGATTTGGGATTACCCGAGGGTAGCC
>Ga0210391_10001030_pt1 | contig 26331 bp, 27 predicted proteins | sample IncBWC12OmetaG_FD_160573 | JGI IMG/M metagenome (GOLD analysis project Ga0210391, IMG submission 160573) | Forest soil microbial communities from Barre Woods Harvard Forest LTER site, Petersham, Massachusetts, United States - Inc-BW-C-12-O ... | reverse complement strand
TTAACCCAAGCCCTGCGAAAAGAACGCAGGGGGCTTTCAAAACAAGAACTTAAACTCGGTTCGTGGCGCTCAATTCGAAGCACCGGTTGGGGCAAACGCCGCGAAGCGTGCCTGTGTATGTAACTCATAATACCTGCGACACGTTTAGCGTCAATCGTCAATGTCATCTCCTTGCAATCTTCGCGTCGGCAAACACTGACCGCGAAGCGCGCAGGCGGCCTCTCGCTCTTTGCGAGATGCAATAAGATGATCCGGCAGTGCTAAGTCATCTCGATCCAGCCTCCGCGCTCGCTGCCGGTCTTTTGATCTTCGCCTTGGTCATGGTGATCATGTTCGAGGCGACCAACGGCTTCCACGATGCGGCCAACGCCGTTGCCACGGTGATCTACACCAAGTCACTGCAGCCTGGGCAAGCAGTGGTTTTGTCTGGCGTCATGAACTTCACCGGCGTGCTGTTGGGGGGCATCGCGGTTGCCTACGCGTTGGTGGAATTGTTGCCCGCGGAGGTGCTCTCGCCTCCGGACGGCGGTCCCGCCATCGCGATGCTCGTATCTCTGTTCTTGGCGGCTCTGAGCTGGAACCTCGCCACGTGGTGGTTTGCCCTGCCCAACTCCAGCTCGCACTGCCTCATTGGCGCGCTCATCGGAATTGCGCTCGGAGAGTCGCTGCTCCATTCACGCGGGCTGAGCGACGGAGTGCATTGGGGGCAGTTGTGGAAAGTCCTCGAAGCTCTGGCGGTATCGCCGGTGTTGGGATTCGTGCTGGCGGGAGCGTTGTACTTTGCATGCCGTAAAACCCTGCATGATGCGCACTTGTACGAACCGGTAACCGACAAGCCACCGATCTGGTGGATGCGTGGCATTCTGATACTGACTTGCAGCGGCGTCAGCTTTGCTCACGGCACCAACGACGGTCAAAAGAGCATCGGGCTCATCATGCTGACGATCATCGGTATATTCCCTGCGACCTATGCTTTGAATCCGACTTCGCCTCTGTCCCTGAAAGACATGTCATCCCTGATGCAGCAAGCGGCGCCGCTGATCCAGCGATACGGCGACGATCAAAAGGCCTCCGGGCTGGCCGCCGCGAACTCGATCGAGGATACGGCAGGTTCCGCGGAAGGGAGCGCCGCGCAGCCGAGTGCCCGACAGCCACCCCTGCAAGCCGGTCCCAACTCGCCTGCGGCAAAGATTCGCGCCACGATCCGCGACGATGTGTACCAAGTCCTTTCTCAACTGAAGCATGCCGAGGAATCGAAGCAAATTACGGCGGAAGACAAAAAAGCCGCGCAGAAGCTGGCGAAGGAGCTTGCAGGTTCGGTCGAATACGCGCCTTTCTGGGTGCGCATGCTGAGCGCGCTGTGCTTAGGCATCGGGACCATGATCGGATACAAGCGTATCGTCAAAACGTTGGGCGAACGGCTCGGCAACGTCCATCTGACGCCCGCGCAAGGCGCCTCGGCCGAGGTCGTTTCCGCGCTTCTCATTGGCACCGCGGGCTTTACCGGTTTACCGGTCAGCACTACGCACATCGTGACCTCGGGCATCGCGGGCACGATGGTCGCTTCCGGCGCCGGTCTCAAGTACGGCATGATCTCGCGTATTGCGATTGCCTGGTTGATCACCTTGCCGGTGACAATCTCGATTGCCGGCGGCTTATATTATTTGCTCGCGAATCCTCAGCTATGAGGCGAGTCCGCGGTTATAAACTTCAACCGGCGATGTAGCGCTCCAGCTGCTCGATCTGCTGGCTTTGCTCTTGGATGACGGCTTTGACCAGATCGCCAATGGACAGCATGCCCACGACGCGCGCCGACTTCACCACGGGCAAGTGCCTAAAGCGCCCATCGGTCATCAGCTGCATGCAGTGGTGCACGGTATCGTCGGGGGTCACGCTCACGGCGGGCGAACTCATGATGTCGCTCACCGGCGTGTCGTGAGATGAGCGATTTTTCAGGATCACTTTGCGCGCGTAGTCGCGTTCCGAAATGATGCCGAGCAGTGTGCCCTCCTGCATCACCAGCAGCGCGCCGACGTGCCGAGTCGCCATGATTTCGATCGCGTGCAGCACGGAATCCTGCGGAGCGACCGAGAAAATCTGGTTTCCCTTGGCCTGAAGCAATTGATTCACGGTCTGCATAACCCCCTCCTTATCGCCGCCATCCGACGCTCTGATCGCCTCTTGACTATACTCGCGCCTCATACCAGGACAACCCAAAAAAAATGACTGAATCCGAGTTCACGCCTCCCATTGCGCACCAGAGGCCTCACCCGGTGAATTCGCCCTTCGGCGCGCGAATTGACCCCTATTACTGGCTGCGCGACGACGAGCGCAAAAATCCGGACGTTTTGGCCTATCTGAACGCGGAAAATGCGTTTCGCGAGCGCAGCATGGCGGCGGCAAAGCCGCTCGAAGATGCCTTATACGCTGAAATCTACGGCCGCCTGAAGCAGGACGACTCGACGGTGCCGTATCGCAAGAACGGCTACTGGTATGGCACGCGCTTCGAACCCGGCAAGGAACACCCTATTTTTGTGCGCCGCAAGGACGATGCCTGCGCACCGGAGGAGATCTTGCTGGACGCCAACGTGCACGCCCAAGGACTTGGCTATTACCGCATCGGGGCCATGGAGATCTCGCCGGACTCGCACTGGCTCGCCTTCTGCGAAGACACCACCGGCAGGCGCCAATTCACGCTGAAATTCAAGGATCTGCGCACTCAGGCGATTGCGCCCGTGGCGATTCCGGACGTCGAGCCGGATCTGGCGTGGGCCAACGACAATCGCACTCTGTTGTATGTCGAGAAGGATCCCGAGACGCTGCTCGGTGTGTATGTCAAAAAGCACGTGCTGGGGCAAGATCCTAAGCTCGATGCGTTGATTTTCGAGCAAACCGATCGGCAGTTTTACACCGGCGTTTCCAAGTCCAAATCCGACGCGTTCATTTTCCTGCATATGGAAAGCACCTTGTCGTCCGAATGGCGCTACGCGCGCGCCGACGATCCTGAGTTGCGTTTCGAGATTTTCCTGCCCGCAGAAGCCGATCATGAATATGACATCGAGCATCTCGGGCAGGAGTTCATCGTCCGCTCCAACTGGCAGGCGCGCAATTTCCGGCTGGTGCGAGCGCCCATCGGCGCGTGCAGCAACCGTGCCGAATGGCTCGATCTGATGAGGCATCGGGACGATGCCTACATCGAGGACTTCGACGTGTTCAATGAGTTTCTCGCCGTATCGGTGCGCAGCGGCGGCCTACTCAAAATCTGCATTCACCCGCTCGACGGCGCCGCCGAATTCTTCATCGCCAGCGATGAAGCGGCGTACGCGACGTCGATCTCCATCAATCCGGAATTGAACACGAGCATCGTGCGCTACGCGTATTCGTCGCTGACCACACCGACGACGCTGTACGACTACAACACCCGCACGGGCGAACAAGTGCTGCTGAAACGCGATCCGGTGCTGGGCAGTTTTGATCCCAAGGACTACGCCACGGAATTTTTACTGGTGCCGGCGCGCGATGGCGCGCGGATTCCGGTATCGCTCGTGTATCGAGTGGGGTTCGCGCGCAACGGCGCAAATCCGTTGCTGCAATACGGCTACGGGGCCTATGGCATTTCCATGGACCCGAGCTTTTCCTCGCCTCGCTTAAGCTTGCTGGACCGCGGCTTTGTCTACGCCATCGCCCACGTGCGCGGCGGCCAGGAAATGGGCCGCGCCTGGTACGACTCGGGGAGGAAGTTGCACAAGAAAAATTCCTTCAACGATTTTCTGGATGTCACGCGCGCGCTGGTGGAGCGCGGCTACGCCGCCAAGGACAAGGTGTTTGCGATGGGCGGCAGCGCCGGCGGTTTGCTGATGGGGGCCATCGCCAACATGAGCGCGCAAGACTACCGCGCGATCGTCGCGCAGGTGCCGTTCGTGGACGTGGTGACCACCATGCTCGATGAGACCATCCCGCTCACCAGCAATGAATACGATGAATGGGGCGACCCGAATGAACGGGAGTACTACGACTACATGCTGTCGTACTCACCCTATGACAATGTCAGCCGCAAGGCCTATCCCGCGATGTTGGTCACCACCGGTCTTTGGGACAGCCAAGTTCAATATTACGAGCCGGCCAAATGGGTGGCCAAGCTTCGCGCCGCGAAAACCGATCACAATCGCCTGCTGCTGCACGTGGAAATGGCGGCGGGTCACGGCGGAAAATCCGGCCGATTCCAACGCTATCGGGAGATCGCCATGGAGTACGCGTTCCTGCTGAATGAATTGGCGGGGTAAAAAAAAGGCGCCGCGAGCGGGAGGGGGGAAGCTTAAACCGCGGCGCCTCGGGGGTGACCCAAAATCTTGAAACCTATCTCTTGGCGAGGCTCTCCCGCGCTGCATATGCCGGGGAGGGCGCGAAACGTCCAGCGAGCCGCGCGGCAGCCGCCACACGCGCATCAATTCTGGCGAGGGCAAACTGGCCGTCGCCACGGCGGACCAGCAACGTGGCTTCACGGCTGCCCTCGGCCGCCAATAACGCAATGACTTTCGATTGCATACGTCAAGCGAAGCAAGCAGCGTGCCAGCCTCAGCCTGCGAGAAAAATCAGTGAGTTAGGCCGGCGCGGGGTGCGCTTTGGGTGACGCTAATTGTCGGGTGCTGACACGGGCGGTTAGTGCGTCCCCGTGGCTGCGGCGCGACCCTAGGTATGGATCAGCACACAGGCTTGCGAGTGCGTTTTCAACGTTTTGCAGATTGCATGCGCGCGCTTTTCGGTCAATCCCGCGACCTGCAAGCGATACAACATGCCGGACGCGCCCTTCTTAGGGGAGACTTTCGGCGACAGTCCCGACAAAACTTTGGGGTATTCCTTCTCGAGTTTCGCCCAGCGTTTGTTGGCGGCGTCAGAACCGGATTTGAACGCGCCGAGCTGTACGCCATACGAACCCTGCGGCTTCGTCGCAGCGTGGGCGCTCGAACCTGCCGCCGCTTTCGCAACCGCCGGCTTCGATGGCGCTGAGTTCGGAGCGGATTTTGGCGCCGCGGGCGGCGGCGTGGTTTCGGATGGCGGCGCCTCAGCGCCGGCCGGTGCGGCATTCGAGGGTGCCGCGGCCAGCGTGAAATTCTCGACGCGAATTCGCGCCTCTTCGGTCCACTTGCCTTCCGGATATTGCTTCAAGAATGCCTGGTAGGCCTCGAGCGTGTCGGTATCGCGCGCTTTTTTCCAATCCCGTTCCTCGTAGAGTTCCTTGACCCGAGCCTGAGCCTGCGTGGTGAACTCCCCGGTCGGATATTTCTTCAAGAAGAGCTCATACGCATCCGTGGTGTTCGCGGCCCGGGTTTTCTCCCAGTCGCTCTGCTGGCGGCTGCATCCTGACAGGGCCAGTGCGAAAGTTAGGGAGAGGACCAAAAACGCTTGCTTGATGACCATTTTCACGCTCTGCGGGGGGTTTAAGAGGATTGCGCATTCTACTTCGATTCGCCGCCTGGCGGCGACGCCAAGCTCGTCACATCACGGCTTGCCCCGATAGGATAAGAAAGCGTCATGAGCCAGGAAAAACGCCGGTTTTTGGACAGCAGTTCAGCCACACCCACCTTCATCGGAGCAAATTCGGTGTTCGTCGGCGACATTCGCGGCAGCGGCCAATTCGTCGTGTCCGGCGAAGTGCATGGCGACGGCGAGCTGGAAGGAGCGCTGAACCTGTCGGCATCCGGCAGCTGGCACGGCCAGGTCCGGGCGCACCAAGCGATCGTCGCGGGCACCATCTTGGGCGGCCTGATCGTCAAGGATAAGCTGGAGATCGGCTATACGGCGGTCATTCGCGGCAAGGTCAGCGCACGCACTGTCGCCATCGCCAAGGGCGCGATCGTCGACGGAGAAATCGAAGTCACCTCGGACGCCCCGGTCATGCAATTCGAAGAGAAACGCGACGTCAAAGTCAGCGACTGAACCGTCGATTACTGTTCGCGAATGGCGACAGAGATTCAAAGTTGGTGTGTTCGCGCGTAATCACGCATTCTAAGCGCCATCGATCAATCCTTTGTGCAAATGAAAGAATACGATGTGGTCATCATCGGCGGCGGCATTCATGGCGCCGGCGTGCTCCAAGCCGCCGTGGCGGCCGGACACAGTGCATTGCTCATCGAACGCCAAGGGCTCGCCGCCGGCACCTCGAGCCGCTCCAGCAAACTCATTCATGGCGGACTGCGCTACTTGGAATCGGGGCAATTCGCGCTGGTCCGCGAGAGCCTCCGAGAGCGCGCCATTCATCTGCGCATTGCCTCGGAGTTGGTGGCGCTCAAGCCATTCTATATCCCGGTGTATCGCGACACCCGACGCCGACCCTGGCAATTAAAAATCGGGCTATGGATTTACGCGCTGCTCGGCGGCTTCGATGCGGCCACGCGTTTCGGCAGCGTGCCCAAATCCGAATGGCCGCAGCTCGACGGCTTGAAGACGCGGGATCTCGATGCCGTCATTCGCTATCACGATGCGCAGACCAACGATGCTCTCTTGACCCGTGCCGTGGTCAAGTCGGCTTTAGGTTTAGGCGCTGAGTTGGCGATGCCCGCGCGATATTCTCGCGCGCTTTTGGGCGAGGACGGCGTGACCGTGACTTACACCGCAGCCGGCGCCACCGTGGAGTGCAAGGCTCGAGTGTTGATCAACGCAGCCGGGCCTTGGGCGATGCAAGCAGCGCGTGCGGTCGAACCGGCAATTCCGATACCGGACGTGGACTTGGTGCAAGGCACGCATATCGTCATCCCGCATCCCTTGACCGCCGGCATTTATTACGTCGAGAGCCCCACGGACGGACGCGCAGTGTTCGTCATGCCTTGGGCCGGCGCGACCCTGATCGGCACCACCGAAACACCGTATCGCGGCGACCCTGACCAAGTACATCCGTTACCCGCCGAGGAGGAATACCTGCTGGCGGTGGTTCGGCACTACTTTCCCGCTTTGAGCAGCCTGACCCGCGAGGACATCAGCGAGCGCTTTGCGGGCCTACGGGTGCTGCCCGCGGCTACGCAGGCGGCCTTCGACCGGTCGCGCGAGACCATATTCACCACGGATCGAGACGTACGCCCGCGCGTCCTATGCATCTATGGCGGCAAACTGACGGGATGGCGAGCCGCTGCGGCCCATGTAATGCAGCGTATCAGCCCCTCCTTGCCGGCCGCCGCAAAGCGCGCCGAAACGGATCTGTTGATATTGAGGAGACCGACATGAACAAGATTGGTGCGGTCCTGGCGGCGCTGGGGTTGTTCGCGACGCTGGCACATGCGGAGGACTATTTCAGCCCCACCGACGAGCGGGTTCGCTTGACGCTCGGCGTGGTTCACCTCTCCAACGACACCAATCTTCAACTCGACAGCAGCGCGGGTGTCCCCGGCACGCCGGTCAACGCCGAGGATGCCTTCGGACTCGACAAGACCGACTTCGAGGCCAAGATCGAAGCCACGGTGCGTGCCGGCGAGCGCCACCGCTTCATATTCAATTATTTCTCGTTGGATCGCTCGGATTCGACCACCGTGACCGAACCCATCGTGTTCCGCGATGTCGTGCTGCAGCCCGGCGATCCTTTGCAATCCGACCTCTCGATTCGCACCTTCGGTATCAGCTACGCCTATTCATTTCTACACAGCGACAAGTACGAAGTCGCCGCGATCATCGGCGTCAACGATACCGACATCTCGGCGCGGGCCCGCGTGCAGACTCAGACGCGCCATGTGGATCAGACCGAGGATCAGGCCGGCCCCTTGCCGACCGTGGGATTGGCCGCCACCTATGTCGTGAGCAAGCGGTTTTATCTCGACGGCCGCGCGCAGTATGTCAAAGTTCGGGTCGATGATCTCGACGGATCGTTGGGGATATACGAGCTGGATGCGCTCTACCGGCTGCGTCCGAATATTTCCTTCGCCTTAGGCTACAGCATGCTGCGCGCGAGCCTGGTGTCGGCGCAGGTCAAGCAGGCGGGATTTTTCAATTTCGATTCCAAAGGTCCCGAATTCTTGGTCAGGGTCGCCTTTTAGATTATTGCGGCGTGCTCGATTCGACCGTGAAGTCGACCCGATTGTTGGCCGCCGCGGCCTTGTTCCAATCCCCAGCTGAAAGGCCTTCGGTGCGCGCCGGATACGGCGTGCTCGGGTGGGTGGTGCCCGTGCTTTCCAAGGCCACCGTGATGGCGCCCCCCGTCCGTTGACGCACACCCGCCACTAAATTCGCAAATGCCAACGACTGGCGTTGCTGACCCGAGAGCGCTTCATCGAGCGGATTGCCGACCAGATCGCAGCGGCTGATGGGCAGCGTCGGCGGCGCGGGCTGGTATCCGTCCGTGGCGTTTCCGGACAGGCAAAATAATCCGGCCGAACTCGTGATCTTGACCACACCGTGAAAATTCTGGGTCTCGAGCTTCAGCAAAAGATCGCGCAGCACATCCAGGCGGCTGCGATCAAAAGCGATTTCGCCATAGGGCACCGGCTCCGCTCGCGAGGCGCCCGCGCCAGGTCCGGACCCGGCGGGCGCGGGCGATTGCGCGGCGCTGTTCGCCGCACTCAGCGCACCGGTGAGATCTTTGACCGTCGCGGTCAGATCGAGCTTGGAGCGCTGCAATTCCGCATTGTTGGATTTCAAGCCCGCAAGTTCTGCGCGCGCACTCGCCAAATCGTTGCGCGTGTTCACCCAGCTCGCGGCGAATGCCACCGCCACCAGGCACGCCGCCAGAATGCCGGCAACCCAGGGCCATGCCGATTTCGGCGGCGGCGGCGGGGGTGCGATGGGGTCGGCGCCTTGGATCGGCATGGAGTTGCGCACATCGTTGATGATGCGCGTCGAAAAACTGTCCAGACTGGCAACGATGAAGCGGCGGATATCCACCGCCTGATCCTTCACCGCGGTTTCGATGCGGCGTCCCCAATCGGCCGGCGCGCCGCCGGGGCCCTTGGGCGGCGGCCGTTCGACCGGGACGCCTGAGTCGATCTCGACGGGGTGCAGCGCAGGTTCTGCCATGTCGCGCCGGTCCGGCAGCAAATGCAGCTCGTACAATACTTTTGACACATCCACCGGCCGCACTTGCTTGGGCAGAACGCCCATGGCGCCCAAGGCGCGGGCTTGACCGACATACAGCTCTCCCTCTTGAGAGGTGTACATCATGATGGGGATCATCGCGGTCTGCGGATTGCCCTTGATTGCCTTCACCGCCTGCAGTCCATCCATGCCGGGCATGAGATGGTCCATGAAGATCGCATCAGGGCGGTTGCTTTTCAAATATTCGATGGCTTGTTCGGCCGACTCGGCCATGTCGACTTCGATGTCGTACTTTTCGAGCATCCGGCTCAAAATGACGCGGGCTGACTTGGAATCGTCGACGACTAAAGCGCTTTTTCGAGCCATGAGATTAGTGTAGCGCAGTCGCGAATGCGTGGTCAGCGCGCCATCGCCGCCATGCTCGTCGCGAAAACGCGACGAGCATGGCGGCGCCCCTTCGGCCGTGCTGAAGCTAGCAGCCTATCCTAAGCGGGTCGGCCTCAAGCGAGCTTAGGCCGCCGGCTCGGCGTTCGGCGATTCCTTGTTCTGGGAAATCCAGGTCAACGCGGATTCAACATCGGCGAGCTCACTGGCGGTAAATCCTTCGATCCGGACACCCGTGGCCTCGGCCTTTTTCTTGGCAAGTTCCGCGGCTGCGACGGAATGTACCCAGACCAAACCGCGGCGCACTTTGGCGGTGAATTTTTGCTGCTTCTCTTCGCTCATTACCCACTCCTTAAAATTATCTGTGCAGTCTACGGTGCCGCGATGGCGCGGTCCATCCGCTCACTGTAGGCGTTGAGCGCGCGCGAGACCACCCCCACGTACTGGTTGGCCTCCTCCCAGCGGCGCTCTTCGATCGCCTCGCGAATTCCGGGCAGGGTCTTGACGCCATACCCCGTATGCATTCCGGGCGCATAAATCATATGCTGGTACCAGTCCCGACCCGGCAGACCTTGCCGATCCATGAGGCTTTGCTCCAATACGGTGAGGGTCGCATTCACGCGATCGCGTTCAGCTTTGTTGGCCGAATCGCCGGCCGAACCCAGTCGCGCATATTCCTTGTCGAACGCCTTGGCGCTTTGTTCCAATCTGGCGACTGCGTTGTCGAGCGCGGCAAAGTTCAAATACGGTACCTCGGCGACGCGCTCCGGCGGCGCGCGCGGGTAGTCGGGATTCGTGGTCAACTTGTAGGAGTCGTCATCCAGCAGCTTGGTCAGCTCCGCAGTCTTCGTGCGCATGCTGTCGGCAAGCTTGTGCAATTCGTCATCGTAGGCCGCGACCTGGGCGGCGAAATCGCTTTCTCGCACCGGGATCAGGTCCGCCTGCGCAGCCCGCAGCATGATGCGGCCGGCCACCTTTGCCAGCGCCACGCCGTACTCAAACGTGGGATCGACGAACTTGCGAAAGTGATCGAATGAATCGTAGGCCGAGTGATATACCCCGTATTGAGTTTCGCCCTCGAATCCGAGGTTCACGGAGTTGACGCCCACGTGCTGCAGGAAGGGCGTGTAGTCCGAGCCCGATCCCAGCGCCCCCAGGTGCAAGTCGCCGTTGGCGCCGGCGGGCGCGGCGGAATCGGGGCGACGCGGTTCAAGGCTCGAGACGCGTCTTTCGGCCAGCGCTCGCGCCAATACAGTCCCACCGGTTTCAGGATCCTTTACATCGCGCGCCACTTCGCTCAAGAAGTGCTGCACGGCATGACTGCCCTCGGCTTGCAGAAAGCCGCGTCCATTCGTGTCCGAGTTGACGTAGAGCACGGCTTTCACTTTCAGTTCCGCGGCATGCTGTTCGGCCCACTCCGTGGAGCCCAACAACCCCGGCTCCTCCCCGTCCCAGCTGTCGTAAACCAAGGTGCGGCGCGGCCGCCAGCCTTGCTGCACCAATTTGCCGATGGCCTTGGCTTCGGCCATCAACGCTATCTGGCCGCCGAGCGGATCCAAGGCGCCGAACACCCAGCCATCATGATGATTGCCGCGAATGATCCACTGGTCAGGTGCATCGCTGCCGCGAATTTTCGCGACCACATCGTAGATCGGCTTTTGAGTCCACTCGGACAACACCTTCATGTGCACCTGAGCCGGACCGGGACCGACGTGATAGGTCAGCGGCAGGCCGCCGCGCCACGAAGGCTGCGCGACGCGGCCGCCGAGCGCCGCGAGCAGCGGCTCCGCGGCCGCGTAGGAAATCGGCAACACCGGGATTTTAAGGATGGTCTTGGCATCCTTGAGTGCGAGGCGTTTGGCTCCCGGCACCGCTCCCACACCGGGCGTCAGCGGATCGCCGCTGTACAAGGTCATGTCCTGCACCGAACCGCGCTGCACGGCATTGGGCGGCCGATAGCCGCCTTTCGGATAGGTGTCGCCGGCGCCATAGCCATCGTCGCGCGGATCAGAATAGATCAAGCAGCCGACGGCACCGTGCTCATAAGCGAGCTTCGGTTTCAGTCCGCGCCAGCCGCCGCCATAACGGGTGAGCACGATGCGTCCCTTGACGCTGATGCCCTCGCGTTCGAGTTCCTTGTAATCGTCCGGCATGCCTTGATTGACGTACACCAGCTCCGCGGTGACATCGCCATCGGCGCCGTACACGTTGTACGCCGGCAGCTCGTCCTTGGTTTGCGTCGAAGTGCGGTCTCCTTCGATCGGCGGCTCGGTCAACAGCGCCTTGAAGTGCGTGGGCGCAACGAGTTCGACCGACACCTCTTTGGGCGTCGGATACAGCACGGAGAATGTTTCTATGGAGGCATCCCAGCCCCACTCCTTGAACTTCGCGAGCTCAAATTCGGCGTTGGCCTTGTCGTGCGGTGAGCCCACGTGGTTCGGCGCCGAGCTCATCTGTTCCAGCCAGGAGCGCAAGTCCGCCGCCGACAGGTCCGAATCGAAACGCTGTTCAAGCTGCATTTCCGCGGCCGCTGCGGCGCTTGAAAATCCTTCAAGATCGGCCGCGCCCGGCGGTGCGTCCGCGGCAACCACGGCCGCCATGCCAAGACCGGCAAGCGCAGCGATGAGCGCGCTCATGGCGCGAGGAATCGTCAGTACCACTTATCTCTCCTCTATTCGCGGATACCGGTGCCGCGGTTCATCAGGGTTACCGCCAGCGTGAACATCACGGTGGCGGCGCAAATCATGATGGCATAAGCCAGGCGTAAATCGACATCCGAGGTGCCGAGGAACCCGAAGCGGAATGCGCTCACCATGTACAAAATGGGATTGGCGTTCGAGGCCATGTGCGCCCAGCCCGGCAGCATGGTCACCGAATAAAATACGCCGCCCAAATAGGTCAGCGGCTGCAGCACGAAGGTGGGGAACCAGGAAATCTGATCGAAGTTCTTGGCGAACAAGGCGTTGATGAAGCCGCCGAGCGCGAAGATGAAACTCGTGAGGAACGCCGCCGTGACGATCGCGAGCACATGCGTGATCGACAGACGGGTAAAGAACAGTGAGATGATCGTCACCACCGCGCCCACCAGCACGCCGCGCAGCACGCCGCCCATGGTATAGCCCGCGACGATCAGCCAATTCGGCAGCGGTGACACCAACAGTTCCTCGATGTGCTTGCCGAATTTCGCGCCGAAGAATGAGGACACGACATTGCCGTAGGAGGTGGTGATCACGTTCATCATGATGATGCCGGGCGCCATGAACTGCATGTAATCGTAGCCGCCGATCTGGCCGACGCGCCGGCCGATCAAGCTGCCGAAGATCACGAAGTATAGCGTGGCGGTGACCGCGGGCGGCACGAGGGTCTGCCCCCATATCCGCACGATGCGGCTGAATTCGCGGATGATGATGGTTTTGAACCCGATCCAATCGGTGAGCGCGCGCGATTCAGGCATCACGAGGCCTTCGCCGCTGCGGCGGTCCTGACGCTGCCGTCGACCAAGCGGACGAACAATTCCTCGAGCCGATTGACCTTGTTGCGCATGCTGTTGACGGCAATGCCCTGCGCCGACAGCTGCGCGAAAATATCGTTCAAGCTCTGCGTCTTCGACATCTCGATTTCCAGGGTGTGATCATCCGAAAGCACCGCCGTGAAACCTAAGAGTTGCGGGGCGACGCCGCGCGGCTCGCGCAAATTGAACACGAACACTTCGGTTTGCAGCTTGCGCAGCACATTTGCCATGCTGTCGCGCTCGATGATGTTGCCGCCCTCGATGATGGCGATGTTGCGGCACAGACTCTCGGCCTCTTCCAGGTAGTGCGTCGTCAGAATGATGGTGGTTCCTTGCACGTTGATGTCGCGCAAGAACTCCCACATGGAGCGGCGGATCTCGATATCGACGCCGGCGGTCGGCTCATCCAGGATCAGCAAGCGCGGCTCGTGCATGAGCGCCCGCGCGATCATCAGGCGCCGTTTCATCCCGCCCGAAAGCGAGCGCGCCACCGAATTGCGCCGGTCCCAAAGCTGCAGCTGCTTGAGATATTTCTCCGCGCGCTGCTTCGCCAACGGCCGTGGTATGCCGTAGAAGCCAGCCTGATTCACCACGATGGTGAAAGGGGTCTCGAACATGTTGAAGTTGATTTCCTGCGGCACCAGACCGATGCAGGACTTGGCCGCTTCCAGCTCCTTGTCGATGTCATGGCCGAATACCTCGACCACGCCGCTGGTTTTGTTGACCAGCGAGGTCGTAATGCCGATCGCCGTGGTTTTGCCCGCGCCATTGGGTCCCAGAAGCGCAAAAAAGTCGCCTTCCTCGACTTCCAAGTCGATGGCCTTGAGCGCTTTGATACCGTTTTTGTAAACTTTGGTGAGCTGTCGGAGGACTAAGGCATGCATAGGAGCCGCGTAGACTAAACCTCGCGAGGCTCGCTTGGCAATTGAGCCGCGGCCGCAAGCTGTAGTCCCGAGAGCTGGACTCGGCGCAGCGCGGCAGGATCAGGGCGCGCCGCTGCGCTGATTAAGGCGGACCAGTAGGCGCGGCAACCGCTCCAGCGGGCGGTGAGATTTGCCGCCTCGGCGAGCGCCAAAGCCGGCAATGCGTCGACGGAAATGCCGCGAAAAGCCTCGACCGTGTTGCCATGCATGCCGAGGAGCAGGTGCGCGGCCAGCCCGGCGCTCGAGGCCACATGCCAGGTATAGAAGAGCGCAAGCCGCACGAAGTCGACGATTTCCGCATCGGCCTTGAGATCATCGGCGATCCGCCAGTTCCCAATCGCTTGTAGACGGCCTCGCCAGTAGGCATCGTCCGCGAAGCGCAGATCGAACAGGGCATAAGGACAATTTGCCGCCGCGGCGCGCTGCGCCGGCGAAAGACCCGCGACCTGCCGCGCCAGTCCCGGCGAGAGCAAGCCGTTGCCGGCCAGGTCGAGGAAGCGGCTGTTCAAACCGCGCATCGAAGTCAGATGTTCGATGGAGACATGCGACTGCTGGGTCCAATTGCCGATGTATGCGTCGTGCACAAATCGCCCCTTTTCGTATTGAAAAACTCCTTGGCAATCAAGCTAACTTTGTGACAAATTTCTGTCAAATTCTTTTTGTCCCTGAAACACATGATTTGCACCTGGGAGGCGGCCATGAGGGTGTCAGACGATCGTTACACGAGAGACCGGCAAAAATTTGATCTTGCACTGCGGCTGATTCGCCACGAGGCGCGCACTTTTACGATTCGCCAATGGACCGGCTTGAGCGATGATCGGATCCGCAAGCTGTATCGCAGCTATGTCTTGAACGGCGAGGCGCGTGAGGTCACGCGCCACCGCGGCAAGTCGCCGCGCCAGGCGGCATTCTTCTTCCGCAATCCGGAATTGAATTTCCAAGCCGCGCAGCTTGCGAGCCTGTTCGTGATGTACGGCTTGGTCGGCCCCAGCGATCGCGGTCTCGAGCCGCGCTATCGCGTGGGATCGCTCGAGTCCGGCGCGTTGCTGTGCCGCGCCTACGAGGCCTATTTGGAGATGCACAAGCCGGTGAGCATTTCGTTCGAGCACGCCTGGTTTCTGCTGCTGGCGCTGGCGCGCCACGATGAGGTGGGCATTGCCCGCTGTACGATTTGCGGCGGCGTGCGCGTGCGCGACCTGCTGGGCAAACGCAAGCTGACCTGCGCGAATTGCGAGGCCGCCATCGACAACACCGCAAAGGCTTCGCCCTGCTAGAATCTTGACATGCAGCAAAGGAATATCTTGGCCGGTCAGTACGTCGACCGTGCCGCGCATTTGCGCAAGGATCCTGCCTGGTTTGCGAACGCGCTGGCGGACGAGCGCAGTCGTTATCTTCCCGTTTGGAATTCCCGCAATCTGATCGGCGCAGGCGACGCGCCGCGTGCGGCGCTGCTTGATTTGGCGGCCGTGCCGGAAGCGCGGCGCAACGACAACGAGCTGATTCTTCTGGGTCGATTCGGCGACAGCAATGTGTTTGCCTATGAGATTGAATCGACCGAACCGCCGCAATTGAAAGCCGATACGCGCTTTGAGGACCTGCGACTGGTGGCCTCGCTGCTGCCCCCCACAGAAGCGGGACTGTTGGGTTATGCACGCGGCATGGTGTTGTGGCGAGCCCGGCACCGCTTCTGCGGCACCTGCGGCGCCACCACCATCGCCGCCCGCGGCGGCCATGTGCTCATCTGCACCAATCCTTCGTGCCGGCACGAACATTTTCCGCGCACCGATCCGGCCATCATCGTTTTGGTCAGCGACGGCGAGCGCGCATTGCTGGGAAGACAAGCGTCATGGCCCGTCGGCCGTTATTCAACGATTGCCGGTTTTGTCGAACCCGGAGAATCGCTCGAGGACGCCGTCACGCGCGAGGTCTTCGAGGAGACCGGCATCGAGGTGGATCAGATCGAGTATCACTCCTCGCAGCCCTGGCCGTTCCCCTCGTCATTGATGCTCGGATTCACGGCGCACGCGCTGACGACGGAAATTCGCCGGCGCGACGATGAGTTGGAAGATGCCCAGTGGTTTACACGCGCGGATCTGGCTTCCGGCCGGCCGATTGTGCCGCCGGGCGTATCGATTTCCTTTCGATTAATCGAGCATTGGTTCGATGCAGGCGGAGGCCCGAAAAAACTCCGAGAGATTCACAAGACCTCGACTTGGGCCGCCGCTCGGTAGTCGGCTAGCCGCGTTCCCAATGACCGGGATGCATGCGCCAGCCGTCGCCGTCCCGCACCCAGGTGTAATCGACCCAGTGACGCCCGCGCTTGGGCGCCACCCAGCGGCCCGAAACCCAGACGTGGCGGCCGCCGACCCAATCCCAGTATCCGCCGACCCAGACGTATCCGGAGTACGGTGGGGCGCCGGCAACTTCCACGCGCGGCGCCGGCGGCGCGACCATGACAACGCCCGCGGCATAGTGACCTTGATCGGGCGCCACCACACAAGCGGGCAGCGTCATCGCGATAACGAGGCCGAAAATTGCAGCGGCGATGAACGACTTGCGTTCGGTAAATGATTTGCGCCCGGTGAATGACTTGCGTTGAGTCATGATCAATTCCTGTTGTTATCGGAGAACATGAGGACCTCAACGCCCTTCGTTCCCCGCCGTTGACGGGATTTTGATCAAGCATACCGCCGTCGGCTACGGAGTACCACCGGAGCCGGCGCAGCGGGGTTAAGACTTCCGTGTGGATTTGTCGTTGCGGCGCCGGGTTAGGCGAGGCTGCGGCGCTCGCGCGGCCGCGGGCGGAGGCCGAACGATGCGCGACTTCAGCCGATACATCGCCTCATCGGCCCGATGCACCAGCAGCGCTGCATTCTCGCCGTGATAGGGATACATCGACTCGCCGATCGAGGCCGTCAATTGTTGTTGATCGTTGCCGATCCAGTAGGGCAGCGACACCCGCTCGCGAATCGCATCGGCAACGCGGCTCACCGGAAAGGGATCCGGCACACCGGGCAATACCACGACGAATTCATCGCCGCCATAACGGCAGCAAATATCGCCGGCGCGCACGCGCGCCGAAATGCGCGTCGCCACCGTGGTGAGAATCTTGTCGCCGGCCGCGTGCCCATACTTATCGTTGATCGACTTGAAGCCGTTCAAGTCAATGAACAACAGCCCAACGTGCAGATCCTGCAGAACCGCATCGCTGATCGCCGCCTCGAGGAGTTCCAGCATGCGGCGGCGGTTATAGAGTCCGGTCAGCCCGTCGCGCTCGGCGAGCTTCTGCGTTTCAACCTCGCGCGCTTTCATCGCCGCCAGTTCGCGCAGCAAGTGGGCGTTGATGGCGCGCAGACTTTCAATTTCGCGCAACTCAGCGGAGCTAATGCGCCGGGCGCGCGAAGCCGCGTCGCGAAGCGGCGCCAAGTCTCGCGAAGAAGCCTCGAGCGATTCGTCCTCGTCTGCGATTACGTGCGGCTGCGCATATGCCATAGTACTTTCCAGAATTTCCCGCTTACCATCAGCATTGTCGCGGGCTTCTGCCTTTCTCGGGATCGGGGGCTACCTGATGAATATGTAAGACTTCACTGACCGGTTCGAGTTCACACGTCGGTTCCAAGGAGCGCAAATATGTCCTACACGGCAGACCCCCGCGTGCTGTTCGCCGCCGAGCGCACGCTGCTAGCCTGGCAACGCACTGCCATTGCATTGATGGGATTTGGATTCGTCGTGGAGCGATTTGGCTTATTCCTACAATTGGTGGCGCATCAATCCGAGTCCAACTCGCAACGCGGTTTTTCCTTGGCGGCCGGCGTATTGCTGCTGCTATTGGGCGCGGCCGTGGCGCTGATCTCCGCACGACAATTCCGCCAAGTGGCGAGGAATTTGGACCCTGCCGTCGTTCCTCCGGGCTATTGGACGCAGGTCGGTGTCGTGTTGAATGTCATCCTCGCTCTCCTGGCACTGGGTTTGGCGCTGCGTTTTGTGTTTGCAGCACAAAGCGGAGGTTGAGAGCCGACAGCTGGAAGGCCTGCAAACGCGGCGTTCCCGGTGTTGCGGCGCAACTGCCGCATGTTAAATCGCCTAAAGGTCAACCCTCGTTAAGCTGTGCCGTTAAGGGGGCATGATGCAAGCTGAAATCGCCGTTCTGCGCTTCGGATTGGGTGCCAAGCCGGGCGATTTGGCAGCCGCCAGTGCAGAACCACGTGCGTGGCTCCTGTCCCAAATCAAAGGACCGGTACCGCTGGCGGTGAATTCACCCCTCGCGCCGTCCGATCAGATATTCGCCGGCCTTATCCAAGCGCGCGACGAGCGCCAAAAGATGAAGCAAGCCTCCGCGACGGAAAGTCCGGATGCGAAAGTCGCGTTCAATGCCATTCGCGAAGCCTATCAACCCCACTACCGCGCACAGGTGCTGGCACGCGCGCAAAGCGCCGCACTGACCACCCGGCCCTTCGCCGAACGTTTGGTGCACTTCTGGTCGAATCATTTCGCGGTATCGGCGGACAAGGGCGTGGTGTACGGCTTGGCCGGATCGCTGGAGAACGAGGCCATCCGGCCGCATGTCGCCGGCCGCTTCGTCGATTTATTGACGGCGGTGGAACAGCATCCGGCCATGATCGCGTTCCTCGACAACCAATACTCAGTGGGCGCGGATTCAACGGCGGCGCGCCTTGCGTCTCGTTCCAACAGCGACGATACCGGCAAGCCCAAGCGCCAGTTCGGCATCAACGAAAATCTGGCGCGCGAGATTCTCGAATTGCACACCCTGGGCGTAAACGGCGGCTACAACCAGGCCGACGTCACAAGCTTCGCGCAAATCATCACGGGCTGGTCGATCGGCGGCGGCAAGGGCCGGCTGGCCGGAGGTGTGCCGGGCCGCTTTTATTTCCGCGACAACTTGCACGAGCCGGGGCCGAAAGTGTTTCTCGGCAAGACCTACACCGAGCAGGGCCAGCGTCAGGGCGAAGCCGTGCTTGCCGATTTGGCGCGCCGTCCCGAAACGGCCAACTTCATCGCCACCAAGCTCGTGCGGCATTTCATCGCGGACGATCCGCCGCCGGCCGCAGTGGATCGAGTCGCGCGCGCCTTTTTAAAATCCGGCGGCGATTTGCCGCAGGTCTATGCAGCCCTGATCGAATCCCCTGAATCTTGGGACGTCAATGCGCGCAAGTTCAAGACTCCCGAGGATTTCGTTTTTTCGACCTTAAGGGCGTTGAACGTCTCGCCGGCACAACCGGAGGAAGTCATTCGGAGCTTCGATCTATTGGGCCAGCGTCAATACACGCCGGGATCCCCGGCCGGCTGGCCGGACACTTCGAAAAGCTGGGACGGCTCCGACGCGCTCATGCATCGCGTGCTGTGGGCATCGCGGATCGGCGCGAAGTATGAAAGCGGCGTGGAACCGGCGGATCTGGCCGCCGCAAGTCTGGGCGGCTATGCCCGTCCGGAAACCTTGAGCGCTTTACGCCGCGCCGCGACCTCCGGACAGGCCGTGGCATTGTTGTTGATGAGCCCTGAGTTCCAACGGAGATAATCATGCCGCGGCCTTCGCCAACGAACAGCAGTCGACGCCGCTTTCTGATCGGCGCGGGTGCGCTGGCGGCGACTGCCACGATCCCCAATGCACTGTTTGCCTACACCGGAGGCTCGTCGCGCCTGGTGGTTGTCATCTTGCGCGGCGCGCTCGATGGCTTGGCCGCTGTGCCCCCGTATGGGGATCCTGACTACGCAAGCCTGCATCGCGAACTGGCGATCGCGGCACCGGGCGGACCCGATGGTGCATTGGCACTGAACAACACCTTCGGACTGCATCCCTCGTTGAGCTTTTTGCACGAACGCTTCGTCACCGGCGAACTGGTGGTCTTCGATGCGGTCGCCTCGCCCTATCGCGATCGATCGCATTTTGACGGTCAGAATGTGCTCGAGAACGGACTTGCCAAGCCGATCGGCACCGCCGACGGCTGGCTCAATCGAGCGCTCGCCGCATTGCCGCGCGGCGGGCGGGCCGGCGATCGTGCCGTGGCCATTAGCCAAAATGTGCCGTTGATCCTGCGCGGCGAAGCCGCGGTGATTTCCAAATCGCCGCAGGCCACGCCGGATGTCGACGAGGACTTGCTGGCCCGCTTGGCGGACCTGTACTCCAAAGACGATTGGTTCTCAGCGCGGTTGAGCGACGCGGTACAGACCGAAAAAATGGCGGACGGCGCAGCGGACGTAGGCGGCATGAGCAAGCAATCGGCCGGAGCCGGAGCAGCCTATCCGAATCGAGTAGCGGCCGTGGCGCGCATGGCGTCCGAATTGATGCGCAGCGACGGCGGCCCGGAGATTGCCGTCATCGAGGCCAGCGGCTGGGATACCCACGCCAACCAGGGCGGCGCCAAAGGTATCCTCGCCACCCGATTGGCGGGACTCGATCAGGGACTCAAATCGTTGGCCGACGGCCTAGGGCCTCTATGGCCGCAGACGGCGGTGCTGGTGGTCACGGAATTTGGCCGGACCGCGGCCGTGAACGGCACGCGCGGTACCGACCATGGCACAGGCGGCTGCGCCTTTCTCTTGGGGGGCGCGGTTCGCGGCGGACAAGTCATCGCCGACTGGCCATCCTTGAGGCGCACGGCGCTCCTCGACAATCGCGATCTCAAGCCGACGCTCGATCTGCGCAGCGTATTCAAGGCGGTGCTCGACGAGCACATGCACGTCGATGCGAATACCCTGGCCAAACGAGTATTCCCCGACAGCAGCGGCGCGCGCCCTCTTCAAGGGCTGATACGCGCCTAGGAGCCAGACAGGCTCCCACTGCCATCAGGCGAATTTACATCCCCGATGATTCCACGCCGGAATTCATCGCCGGCGGCATTTCTGGCTCAGAGGCTGGCATGGACGGCGGCGCAGCCACCGGCGCCGGCATCATCGGCGCAGGCTTGGGCTTCGGCGGAGCCTTTACCGCCGCGGGCTTCGGGGCCGCGGGCTTCGCAGCGATCGGCGCTGCCTTCTTGGGCGCTGCCTTCTTGGGTGCTGCCTTTTTGACTGCCTTCTTTGCCTTCGCCTTGACCTTCTTCTTCGCCTTCACCGGCCGCGTCTTTCTTTTCGCGGCGCTCTTTTTGGCCGAGCGTTTAACCGAACTACGTTTGGCCTTTGCCATCGGCCGCTTCGACTTGCGTTTTTTCGACTTGCTCTTTTTTGCCATGATCATCCTTCTCCTGAAACATCGTTCGAACTCTCGCTGTGAGAGTAGCCCTGAAAAAGTCTGCTGTCATCTGTGCGTGAGCACTGGAGTCGCTGACGCGGATTGCGTAGGCTGACCTGCCGTGTCCACAACCGAAGAAATCCGCCCAATAAAAGATGTCTGGCTCAGACCGCGGCGCGTATTTCGCGAGTTGGCGACACAGCCGATCGGCGCCATGGACTACTTGTTGGCCGCGGCACAAGGCACCGCCACCGCCGTTACGCTGTACCGAACGCAACCTCCTGCACCCGGATTTACCGCCGGCGAGATTCTGGGAAGCCTCTGCATATTCGCGCCCCTCGGCGGCGTGCTGAGCATGTATATATTTGCGGCCCTCTACCGGCGCTTAGGCACGCGCGCGGGCGGTAAGTCGGCGCGCAATCAAGTCTTCCACGTGCTCGCGTATGGGGGCATTCCCGTGGCGGCGTCGCTGTTTCTGTGGATATTCACGGCGCTATTGGTGGGTGAGGCGGCGATCATCCAGAAACCGGCCGCCGAGTTGGATGGATTTGTCGGCTTCGTGCTGCAGGCGCAGCTGGTGGCCTACGTGCTGCTGCTGTTTTGGAGCGTCGTTCTGCAAGTCATGGGATTCAGCGAAACCCTAGGATTAACTACGCGAAAAGCCTTCGCGGTGTGGGTGCTGGGTCAGGTGTTATGGCTGCTCGCGATGTTTTTCCTGGCCATCTTTATTGGAATGCTATTCCCGGGACTCGTACTCCCGGCGCATTAGGTAGGACGGATAGGCTCCTACGACTTGCCGGGCACGCTCGCCCTCGCATCGTCAGGACTCAAGGATGGCTCCGTCGGAATCACCGGTTCGGGCGGCAACATCGGCGGCGGCGCATGCAGCCGCTCGATCACCGACTTCGCCACGTCCGCCGCCGAGCGCATGCCAGGGGCTTCGGCGCGCGCTTTCGCAGCACGGCGCGGCTTGATCTTTTTTGGCAGGCCTTTCGGTGAAGTTTTGAGCGCCGCCTTCGGGCTCTTCCGCGCCGCGCGAACCGGCTTCGGCGCCGATGATTTGCGGACAGCCGGCTTGAGCTTGAGCGCGGCTGCCGGCCGCGGCGCGCGCTTCGTCGCGGAAGCAGCGGCGTCGACCTTTTGCCGCGCCTGTTTCGCCGCCTTCTTCTCCGTTTTGAATAACTTACGCGCCTGCTTGAGATGCGCCTTGGCGGCGCGCACCTGAGTTTTGGCGGCCGCCGCCCGGGCAGCTGCCTTGGTTGCGGCAATTTTGAGTCGTTTAATGAACGGCGATGGAGTGGTCATTTAGGGCAGCACACGCATTAAGAACTGACGAATATCGGCGACTTCCTCGGCGCAAACAGCATGCGCCATGGGGTACTCATGCCATTCAACCTTATACCCCTGGGCCTGAAGATAATCCCGCGATTTCGTGCCCAACATCATGGGCACCACGCCGTCGAATTGTCCGTGAGCCATGAAAATCGGCGTGGCGTCGTTGGCCGGCGCCCGCTCAGCCTGAAAGGTGCCTTCTCTGGGCAAATAACATGACAGCGCCATCACGCCGGCCAGCTTTTCCGTCAAGCGCGGTGCGGTGTACAGCGAGACCGCGCCTCCTTGAGAAAATCCCGCGAGCACGATGCGGGCCGTCGGAATGCCGCGCGCGACTTCCCGGCCGATCAGCTCCCGAACCTTTTGATCGCTATCCTGGAATCCGGCGACGTCTTCCGCGGCCTTGCGATCCAATCCCACGATGTCATACCAGGCGCGCATGCGCATTCCACCATTGATGGTCACCGGCCGGACTGGAGCGTTCGGGAAAACGAAACGCCAGGCGCGCGATCGCTGCGGCACGAGTTCCGGCACGATGGGTTCAAAATCGTGCCCATCGGCGCCCAAACCGTGCAGCCATATGATGGCGGCGTTCGGTTGCGGCGCCGTTTCGACTTCGATGGTTTCCAACATGGCCTAAATGTACCCGAGAACCTGGGGCCGCGTCGCGGCGGCAGCAAAACCGCGGCCGGGGATTCGGTATATTCGCCGCATGCCGATTTCCTTAAGCCACCTGCGCCGCTATGCGATTGCGCGCTCGCTGTTCAAGCCCACCACGCTGAGGCGCGCCATCGAGAAACTCGGATTCGTGCAGGCGGATCCGATTCGTGCGCCCGCCCGCGCACAGGATCTGACGCTGCGCCATCGGGTCAACGGTTATCGTGCGGGCGATCTCGAGCGCCTGTATCCAACCCTCGCGCTCGAGGAGGATTTCTTCGTCAATTACGGCTTTTTGCCCCGTACTCACCATGCCTTGATGCACCCACGCAAGGTCAAGGCCAGGTCTTCGCCAAAGCGTCTGCGGCAAACGGCGGAAATCCTCGCTTTCGTGCGCGAACGCGGCGCGGTGCATCCCCGCGAGGTGGACGCGCATTTCTCACACGGCCGCGTGACCAACTGGTTCGGCGGCTCCTCGAATGCCAGCACGCAATTGTTGGACCACATGCACTATCGCGGACTGTTGCGGGTGGCCAGGCGCGATGGCGGCACCCGCGTCTATATCGCGCGCGAGGCGGCGTTGGGCGACATACCCGGCGCGGCGGACGATGCCAAGGCGCTGGGTGCAACGAAAATGGACGCGTTGGTCGACGTGATCGTGCGCAAATACGCACCGTTGCCGAGTGGCAGCCTCGGAAATCTGGTGAATCGCCTGCAATACGGGGCGCCGCAATGGGCCAAGGAACGCCGAGCGGCCCTGGCGCGCGCCAAACAGCGACTCCCCCACGCACGGGTCGAGGGGATCGAGTGGTATTGGCCGGCGGAGGAAAGGCCGGAGTCCCTGCGCTGGCGGCTCGACGATGAGGTACGTCTGCTCACGCCCTTTGATCCGGTGGTTTGGGACCGGCCGCGCTTCGAGATTTTTTGGAACTGGGTGTATCGCTTCGAGGCCTACACGCCCGCGCCAAAACGCAAGCTCGGTTATTACGCCCTGCCCCTGCTCTGGCACGAGCGGGTCATCGGTTGGGGCAACTTAACCGTGGTCGAGGGACGCTTGAGCGCCGAGTTCGGCTACACCGACGGCCAGGCGCCGCGCAGCGCAAGGTTTCGCGCCGCGCTCGAGGCGGAAATGGAGAGAATACGCGCGTTCCTCAAGGGTGGCGTGTAATCCCGGCGCGGGGGTCGGTGGTGCGCGCAGGGCGATGGCGGGAATCGCTTGCCAAAACGGTTTGCAGGGTATGGAACAAAGTCGTAAAACACCGGCACTGTGGGCCGGACTGTTGCTGTTTCCGGGGCTTTGCTCGGCGCAAAGCGCATTCAACGGAACGTGGCGACCTGATCCGCAGCGGCCCAGTCATCCCGGGCCGCCGCAAACCGCGGTGTTGATCAACGGCGAGTACGAGTGTCCTAGTTGTGTGCCGCCGTACAAGGTGAAGGCCGACGGCCACGATCAGCCGCTTCAAGGCAACCCCTACTACGACACGATCAACATCGCGGTCATCGACGATCACGTCATCACCAAGACCGGCAAGAAGGACGGCAAGGTGACCCTCGATGGGAGAGTGACCGTCTCCGCGGACGGCGCCACCAAGACCGAGGTTCAAACCCAGATTGGAAGCACACCTTTTCCCATGGAGATCACGATCAAGTATGCGCGCGTCAGCGCGGGCAAACCCGGATCTCATGCGGTCTCGGGCGGATGGCAGACGACCGAAGTGGACGTTTCCAATCACGCCGAAGACACGACTTTCAAAGTGAGCGGCGGCGCGCTGTCGATGATCGATCGAATGGGCCGATCCTTCACGGCGAAATTCGACGGCACACCGGCGCCTTACAAGGGCAGTGATGAGTTCAACGGCGTTTCCCTCAAATTAATCGACGCGCGGACGATCGAGGAATCGGATCTGAGTGACGGCAAGGTGGTCAAAATTTCGCGCTGGGCGCTTTCGCCCGATGGACAGACCATCCACGCGCACTTCGACGACACGCATGGCCACATTCAAGAGCAGGACGGTCATAGGGTGAAGTAGCGGGAGGGGTGATGCGCAGGCGCACGAAGGGATGTGTAGGTTTCGCGGCCTTGGGATTTGCGGCGCTGTGCGCGTGGCGAGTGCACGCCGTGCCGCTTTTGCGCGTCGAGATCAAGGTCGGCACATGAATGCCATCGCACCGGAGAGACCCTCGATAAGGCTGCGATTGTTCTATGTCCTCATGGCATCCGCCGTGATCGTCACTGTGTTCGCCGGATTCGCACCCACCTTTTACCTACGCGGATCCTTCACCCAGACCCGTCCCATGTCGGTGCTGCTGCACGTCCACGGAATCGTGTTCAGTGCGTGGGTCAGTTTTTTTCTCATTCAGACGCTGCTGATAGCGCGCGGCGCGCGACGCCTGCATCAACGGCTCGGCTGGATTGGCGCGGGCATCGCCGCGGCGATGGTCATTCTGGTGACGGCCGCGATGGTGGAGCAGCTGCGGCGCGTAAATGGATTCCCGCCCCCGCCGCTGGCTCTCGCGCTCAGCATATTCGATATCATCGTGTTCGCAGCCTTGGTCGGCGCGGCGCTTTACTATCGAAAACGGCCGGACTGGCACAAACGCTTCATGTTATCGGCGACCATCGTCTTGTTGGGCGCGCCGATGTTTCGCGCCGTCGTCCATTCTTTAGGCAGAGGTGACATGGCCAAGGTCTCGATTGTTTCGACCCTGTTGGTCGATGCATTTTTCCTGCCGTGCTTTGCCTACGATCTGCTGACGCGCCGCAGAATCCATCCTGCTTATCTGGTCGCGCTCGCGCTGATCGTTCTGGACCAGGTCGCGCAAGCGACAGTCGTATCCTGGACACCTTGGATCAACTTTTCGCAGGCCTTGCAGCGGATGGTCGCGTAACGCAAGCGCCCTCGCGAGTGCGAGGGCGCTGCGAATCGCGCCGACTTTCAGACTATTGCGGATTGCGCGACGCTGCGGCTGAAGCGGTACCGGCCACATCGACCGAGGTTCCGCTGGTCGAATGCTCGACATCAACCGACCCCGTGCCGTTCGTGGAAACCGCGCCCTTGTTGGTCGCGGCATTCACAGCGCCCGTACCCGTGAGGCTCGCCGAGGGAGCCGCCTTTTGCGCCGTCACAGAGGCGGACGGAGCCACGTTAGAACTGAGGTTCGGCTTGGCAGCCTGCGCCTGAGCCGCCGCGCCAGCCGCGGTGTTGCTCGTGGTATTGGCGGCGCTCGAAGTCGCACTGGAGGCTGCTGCCTTTGAGGCCGCGGCCGTGGATTCCGTCTGCTTTACGGCATTAGCCGTGGGGCGCGAGGTCGGTTTATTG
>Ga0210391_10001029_pt1 | contig 26343 bp, 23 predicted proteins | sample IncBWC12OmetaG_FD_160573 | JGI IMG/M metagenome (GOLD analysis project Ga0210391, IMG submission 160573) | Forest soil microbial communities from Barre Woods Harvard Forest LTER site, Petersham, Massachusetts, United States - Inc-BW-C-12-O ... | reverse complement strand
AGACGTGATCGGAATCGATTCCATACGCCTGCAGACACCGCTTCGTGGTTTGGCTCGTGACCAGCACATGGCGCATGGCCTTGAGCGCCAGACGCTCCAATGCCGCCAGCTGCAGGGCAATGTCAGGCGCAAGTCCGCTTTCGGCAGCGAGGGGATGATGCACCAGTGCCACCAGCTTGAGCCGCGTCGCGTGCGCGTGCAGCACCTGTGGCATGGCACCGCCCGCCAGCCCATCCACCAGCACCAGCGCGTGCTGCGTCAACCTTGCGAACACGTTGCTCGCCTGGTCGAGCGCGGCGCGCGAAGGCTGTGGAAAGCTCGCATCAAGTCCATGCACCGTCACCTGCCAGCCGTGGTCAGGCAGCCCCGCGATCATGCGGCGGTCGTAGGCATAACCGCCGCTCGCCGCCTCAAGGTCTCCTGGAATGACGAATTCCAGCGACCGCGCACTCATCGGGCGGCGATCCCGCCTTCGAATGCCGCCCAGGCCACGTGCGATTCATGCAGGGTCACGCGCATCACTGTGATGGCGGCGGCGGAGGGGCCAAGCCTGCCCTCGCGGATGGCCTGCGCGAGCCGCTCGAAGATGGTCTTGGCGAGAAACTCCGTCGTCGTATTCCGTCCGGAAAACTCGCTTTCCGCATCGAGATTGCGATAGTTCATGCCGGCCAGCACATCATGCAGTGTCGTTGCCGCAAGGCCGATATCCACGACGATGCCATGTTCATCGAGCTCGGGGCGGCGAAATTCGACATCCACCACATAGGTGGCGCCGTGCAGCCGCTGCGCGGGGCCGAACACCGCGCCGGAAAAACTGTGGGCGATCATCATGTGATCGCGGACACAGACTGAAAACATAGCCACTCCTTGCGTTGCGGGTCAGGCGTCGTTCATGCGTAGCTCACCCGGTGCATGATGACATCACCGGGGGCGTGCGCGAGTTGCCTCATGGTCTGCGGCAAATCCTCGAATCGGCCTTCGCTGTTAATAAGAACGTCAAGCGATGCGTCCGTCAGCAAGGACAGGGCGAGTTCCATGCGGCGTCGCAGGGTCCAGCGCGCGCGACGCAGTCCACCGATCGTGCCCACCTGGGACGACTTCAGGGTCAGGCGCCGCGCGTGGAAGGCCTCCCCGAGCGCCAGCGTGACGGCCCGGTCGCCGTACCAGCTCAGTTCAACAACAGTGGCTTCGAAGGCGGCGATGCGCAGTGCCAGCGACAGCCCCTCGGCCGAGCCGCTGGCGTGCAATACGACATCCGCCTCGGGTGTGGCGCTGCCTGGGTGAGCGAATTTCACGCCAAGCGCCTGAGCGATCCCCCGCCGGTGGCTGTTGTGATCGACCAGTTCGACCTCGCAGCCGGGCATGCGGGCGGCGAGCCACGCCGTGAGGCAGCCGACGGTGCCGGCGCCGATGACCGTGATGCGGTCGCCGGGCGCCGCGCCCGAGTCCCACAACCCATTGAGCGCCGTCTCCAGATTCGCGGCGAGTATGGCGCGTGCGGGCGGAACCGATCCGGGCAGCACATACAGCGCATCGCCGGGTACCACGTAGTACTGCTGGTGCGGGTACAGGCAGAAGACGTTTTTTCCGGCAAGCTCCGCGGGGCCCTCCGTGACCTGCCCGACGCTGGTATACCCGTACTTCACCGGGGCCGGAAACTGCCCCGCCTGAAACGGCGCCCGCATGCGCTGGTATTCCGCCTCGGGCACGTGGCCGCCGAACACCAGCGACTCGGTTCCCCGGCTGACACCACTGTAGAGTGTCCGTACACTGGCTTCCTGAGCGGTCGGCGTCGGGATCGTTTCGCGGCGCAGCTCGCCGCGGCCCGCAGCCGCGATCCAGAATGCGAGCGTATCGTCCCGACTCATCGGATCTCCTGAACAACTGGTGTGACAAATGGCGATGGCACCGAACCTGCGTGGCAGTCTGCTGCGTAGTGCGCTGGTCGGTATCTTACCGGCTGCAGTGATGACCGGGTTGGCAGGTGCGTACCTGACGCACCGCTTTGGGTTTGACGCGGCGTACCTGGAAAAAGCGCTGGCGGTGTTTGCGGCCGGTGGCGTGCTGGTGCTCACGGGATTGCCCAAACATCACCCCTTCGACGCCTTCGGGGCGGCCAATCTGGTGACGGTCAGCCGTGGTGCGCTGGTCGCGCTCCTGGCCGGGCTGATCGGCGAGCGAGCCGCTGCCGGTGTACCGCTGCTCGCCACCGCAGTGGCTGTGACGGTCGCCGTGCTGGATGGCGTCGACGGCTGGCTCGCACGCCGCCAGCGCATGGCGAGCGACTTTGGTGCCCGCTTCGATATGGAAACGGATGCCCTGTTCATCCTGGTGCTGGCGGTGCTCGCCTGGCGGTTCGACAGGACCGGAGCCTGGGTGCTGTTGTCGGGGGTGCTGCGATACGCCTTCGTCGGTGCGGGCGTAGTGATGCCGTGGCTGCGCCGTCCGCTGCCGCACAGCGCGCGACGAAAAACCATTGCGGTCGTCCAGGTGGTCGCGCTCATCGTGACCATCGCGCCATTTGTTCCGGCGGCCCTGGCGGCGCTCATTGCCGCGGTCGGACTGTGTGCGCTCAGCGGGTCCTTTGCCGTGGATATCCTGTGGCTCTACCAGCACGGGGCGCGGTCCCGTACCACCGTGTCGCAGTCGTGACCGTGACGCCTGAACTTCGGTGGGCTGCCATCAGGCAGGGGATCGGCGTGTTACTCGCGGTGGTGCTGCTGAATGCGTCGGTCACGTTTCACAACATCTGGCCGACGCTGGGTGTCCACTGGCCCGGGGAGCTGTCAGTCGAATTTGGCGTGCTGCTCCTGGCGCTGGTGCTGTCAAATGCCTGGCTCGGACCGACTCGCCGCCCCGTGCTCGCGCTGCTGTCGGCCGTGGTCGTGGTGTTCGCACTGGGTCGCTACGCCTACGTCACGGTCCAGGCGCTCTATGGACGAGATATCAACCTCTACTGGGACGGACCGCAGTTCGCCGCCGTCACGGGCATGTTCGTACGCGTGGCGTCCTTCTGGGTCGTGGCGGCGATCGCTGTGGGTACGGTCTTGGCGCTCGCCACCCTGTACCTCATTGCCCGCTGGTCGCTCGGGCAGATTGATGCGGCCGTGCGCCGCTACCGGCCGGCGCGCTGGGTGCTTGGCGCGACGGGGTTTGTGTTGTGCAGTTGCTTTGTCGCCCAGCAGTTGAGCGATGCGGTGCCACGGCTGCCGCGCTTCTCGATTCCGGTGAGCCGGACGTTCGCCGCGCAGATCGCCCGGGTCTCGGATGCGCTCGCGGGCGCGAATCGCCATGTGCCGGCGTCGCCGCCGCTGCATTCAAGCTTCGCTGCGCTCGAGGGCAGTGACGTGCTGCTGGTGTTCATGGAGTCCTATGGCGCGACCACCTATGATCGCCCGGAGTTCGTGCGCGCGCTTAAGCCGGCGCGGCAGCGGCTGGAGGCGGCGCTGCATGACACCGGTCGCGGCGCGGTCTCGGCATTCGTCACCTCGCCCACATTCGGCGGAGGTTCGGTGCTGGCGCACCTGAGTCTGCTGTCCGGTATCGAAGTGCGTGACCAGGACCAATACGTGCTGCTGATGACGCAGCAGCGGCCGACGCTGGTGTCGCTGTTCAAAGGCGCGGGCTATCGGACCGTGGCGGTGATGCCGGGACTGCGTGAGAGCTGGCCGGAAGGGGCGTTCTACGGATTCGATGAAATCTATGGTGCCCCGGGCCTCGGCTACCGAGGTCCCGCCTTCGGCTGGTGGCGCATCCCGGACCAGTTTTCCCTGGCGGCGCTCGATGCGCGCGAACTGCAGTCCCATCCGCGCAAGCCCGTATTTGTGTTCTTTCCCACCGTCTCGACCCACATGCCCTTCGAGCCCACACCGCCCCTGCAGCCGGATTGGCAGCGGGTGCTGACGGCGCAGCCGTTCGATGCGCAGCCGCTGCAGCGTTCCCTCACCCGTACGCCGGTGTGGACGGACATGGGCGAAGCCTATATGAGTTCAGTGAACTATTTTTTCGACACCCTGAGCAGTTATCTGCGCGCCAGACCCAACGGTAAATTCGTGATGATCATTCTGGGCGACCACCAACCCGCGGCCAATGTAAGCGGCGAGGGCGCCTCGTGGGACGTGCCGGTGCATGTGATCGCGAGCCAACCGCAGATCCTTGCGGCGCTCGAGGCGGACGGGTTTCGGCCGGGGCTGGTGCCCGCTAGGCCCGCGGCCGGGAAAATGAGCGCATTGGGCCCCTGGGCCCTGGCCGCATTCGGTGATCCGCGGCCGCCGCAGCCGCGACTCGCATCGAGGATTGTGCTCGGGCCGTGAACAGTTTCTCAGCGCAGTGGCTGGACCTGCGGGAACCGCTGGACGCCGCCTCGCGTGCGGCGGGCCTGTGCACGGGGCTGGTTGCAGAGCTGTCCCTACGGCAGCGCCGGCCGCGCGTGGCCATCATTGATCTTGGCGCCGGCACTGGCGCGAACCTGCGCTATGCCGCGCCGCTGCTCGGGGGTGCGCAGGATTGGCTGCTGGTGGAGAACGATCCGCTGCTGCAGCGTGCCGGGGAAGAGCGCCTGCGGGCCTGGCGACACGCGCCGCAATTCGACTGTCGCGTACAACACCTCGCACTGGACCTGGCGACACAGCTGCCGCAGATGCCGCTATCCGAGCACGTGTTGCTGACCGCCTCCGCGCTGCTCGACCTCGTTTCGGCGGAGTGGTTGCAGGCGTTGTCGCGGCGCGCGGCGCAGGTTTCGGCGACGGTCTGGTTTGCCCTGACCTATGACGGGGACATCGACTGTAAGCCCGCGGAGCCTGAGGATGCGGAGCTCCGGGAGCTCGTCAATTTGCATCAGCGTCGCGATAAAGGCTTTGGCGCGGCGCTCGGCCCGCAGGCGGCAGCGCTGGCCGAGCAGTTATTTGCCGAGCAGGGCTATCACATCCACAGCACACCGAGCGCCTGGCACCTGGGGCCGCAGCACGCGGCGCTGCAGCATGCGCTGGTGGCGGGCTGGTTGGAGGCGGCATGCGACATCGCACCCCACCGCGTTGCTGCGCTCACCGGCTGGTCGGTGCGGCGCCGCGCCCACATCGATGCGGGCCGCTCCCGATTGCGGGTCGGACATGTCGACATGGTCGGCCGCCCGCCATCGACCAATTGAAGGCTAGCCGAGGTAGGACTTGCGCGGCAGCTTGCGATGCGCCGTTTCAAGCGGGTAGATCGGGCAGTGCGCGAGGATCTGTTCGGCCTTGGCGCGCACCGGCGGCGGTGCTTCGTCGGGGACCGAAGCCATGAACGCATCGAAGCGTTCCTGCATGCCGTCCTTGAACTCGGGATGGCTGAAGATGAACAGGTCGTTGTTGCGCACCCCGTTCAACACCCGCTCGCCCGCCTCGAGCGGCTCCATCATGATATTCGGACGCCGAGGCGGCGCTCCCGGCGGCGGCGGCTTGCGCTGGCTTTCCGGACGGTTGTCCGTCATGACCCCGCCCGGACAGAAGGCCGACGTGCCGATGTTGGTGCCCTCAAGTTCAACCCGCAGGGCCTCCATCATGCCGACGGCCGCTATTTTGGTAGCGGTGTAAACCCCGGCGAGCACGCCAGGAACCACGCCACTCATGGAAGCGGTGGTCACGATATGCGCGCCTTCGCCGTGGGCCTTGAAATGGGGCAGGCAGGCGGCAACGCCGTTGTAGATCGCCGTGAAATTCACGGCCACTGCATTGTCCCAATCCTCCGCTTTGGCGAGGCTCGCCTGCGCGAGCGTCTTGGCGCCGGCATTGTTCACCAGCAGGTGCAGGTTGCCGAACGTGCTTTTGATTTCCGCGAGCAGGCGCACCCAGCCGTCGCGATCGGTGACATCGTGCTTGATGGCATGGACGCCGGCGTTGCCCGGCTTGAACAGTGGCAGCGCCTCCGCCAGGCGCGCCTCGTTGCGATAGCCGATGACGACCTTCATGCCCGCGTTCGAGCAGGCGCGCGCGATGCCGAGTCCGATGCCATCGGACGATGCGGTGATATAAGCCGTCTTGCCGGCGACGTCCTTCAACGGTGGTGGCTGGGCCACGGTTGGCGCAGGGGGCAGTGACAAACCGGGGCGCGGTGGTGGTGGCGCCGATGAGGACTGCGCTTGCGCGTCGCGACTCGACCCGGCCTCGGCCAGAAAGGCCAGCACCCCGGCACTGAGTGCCATGCCTTCCAGAAATCGACGGCGGTCTTGCGTGCTCGACATGATGTCCCCCTCTCTTACATGCTTTCGATCCCGCCCGACTTTAGGATCCTCGGTCACAGAAGGCCAGGAGCGCCGCTAAGTGCGCATTTTTTATAGGATTGCTGCGGCCCGCAATTTGGCTACCACCACCGGGTCACGAGCCTCCGGGGCAGTGAGGATTGCGCTCTGCAAGGCGCTGTCGATCGGGGAGGCCTCGCGCCTGGCGGGCAGCGCGCTGATGAAATGCTCGATCATCAGCCGCGCCTCGCGGACATTGTCCTGCATGCAGCGCACGATCTGCTCGGCCTGGACGGGGCGCTCCGCCTCATGCCAGCAGTCATAGTCGGTGACCGTGGCGATCGTGGCGTACGGCAGTTGCGCCTCGCGGGCAAGTCGCGCTTCGGGCATGTTGGTCATGCCGATCACCGCACACCCCCACGATTGGTACAGGCGGCTCTCGGCGCGCGTGGAGAACTGCGGACCCTCCATCGCCAGGTAGGTACCGCCTTCGACCACCTGCGCGCCGGCCCTGCGGGCCGCAGCGGCCGCGAGTGCCGCGAGCCTCGCGCAGATCGGATCTGCCAGCGAGACATGTGCGACGAGCCCAGGCTCGAAAAAGGAGCTGGCCCGTGCGACGGTGCGATCGATGAACTGGTCGACGAGCACAAACGTGCGCGGCGGCAGGTCCGCACGCAACGATCCCACCGCGGATATCGACAGAATATCGGTGCAGCCGGCCATCTTCAGGGCGGCGATGTTGGCCTGGTAGTTCAGGTCCGAGGGGCCGAGGCGATGCCCGCGGCCGTGGCGCGGCAGGAACACCACACGGGTGTCGGCGATGACGCCTTCGAGAAGGCTGTCCGATGGCGCACCCCAGGGCGTCACGATATCGAGCGTGCGCCGAGCCTCCAGGGATTCGATTTCGTAGAGCCCCGAACCGCCGATGATGCCGATCGTCCAATCCTTCACACAATTTCTCCCGGTAGGAAGGCGCCTCTAACAGGTCAGGACTTATGCCACTGAGCAGATTCTCTATTAGAGAATAGGGTCGGCGCTTCGTTGAACGCTTTTTCGGAGAATCCCATGTATATCGGCGGCGGCATCCTCGGCACCATTCTTGTCATTGTGCTCATCGTCTGGTTGATCCGGCGGGTGTGAGATTATACTCATCGCCCTGACTTAAAGCGTCCTGCGTCCGGAGTACAACGATGAAAGCGGTCCGGATACACGAATATGGTGGCCCCGAGAAGCTGCTGTTCGGCGACGACGTTGCCGACCCGGCGGTTGCTCCGGATTCGGTCCTGATCGAGACGGTGGCCGCCAGTATCAATCCCGTCGATTGGAAGATTCGTTCCGGTGCCAGGCAAAAGGACTTCCCGCTGGTGCTCCCGGCCATCCTCGGCAGGGACGTGAGCGGTGTGGTGCGCGCGGTGGGCGCCAATGTCAGAAACTTCAAACCGGGTGAGCAGGTGGTGGCTTGTGGCAATGCGACCTATGCTGAGCTCGTCGCGGTCAGCGCCGCCATCGTCACGCATCTGCCGGATGGACTGGATCTCGCCGATGCCGCAGCGATTCCGCTGATTGCATTGACGGGAGATCAGCTCGTACGGCATACGACCGGCGTGCGTGCCGGGCAGACGGTGGTGGTAACAGGCGCACTGGGCAGTGTCGGTCGGGCTGCCGTTCACGCGGCAAAGAAGTTGGGCGCGAAGGTCATCGCCGGCGTGCGAACCCACCAGATCAGTGAGGCCCGCAAGCTTGGCGTTGCAGACATTCTGGCCATCGATGACGAAGCGGCGATCGCCAAGCTGAACGTCGATGCGGTGGCCGATACGGTGGGCGGCGCGGTGGCCGCCAAGCTCATGGGAAGAGTGAAGGCGGGCGGCAGATTCGGCTATGCCTCGGTCATCCCTGAGGGCTGTGCCGCAATGCATCCGCAGATCACGGTCACCCGGGTGTTCGCGCAGCCCGATCCGTCCAAAGTGCGAGAGTTCCTCGATGACGTGCGCGACGGCAATTTTGTTCTGCCGATCGGACGCCGGCTGGCGCTGCGGGACGCCGCCGAGGGACACCGGCTGGGTGAACGGGGCGGAGTGGGTAAGATTCTCTTGATCGTCTAGTGCGGGTGAACTGCATCACGATCGGAGCCGACGCCCGGTTCGAAGGCCGCTATACGGCAAATTACTGCGACCGGATTCACGTCGTCGGACGGCGATAGCGCATTGAATTGACCTGTGCTGACCTCGCGTCGGCGGATCACGAAGGTCATCAGTGATGTCGCGGTCTATCGGTTTGTTTATCCAGGCCAGTCGCAGAGGTGCGGGCGCGGCGATCGTGGCCGCATGTCTTGGCCTCAACGGTTGTCATTCGGATAGCGGCAACGGTCTCCCCGTTCAGCAGTATGTATTGACCGCGACGATCAAGGGGCTCGATTCTTCCGGGTTGGTGCTGAGCGTCAATGGGTTGGCACAGAGCGTGGCCGCCGGGGCCACTGCGCAGCCGCTTACCGGCGAGCTGCCTTCGGGCACTCCCTATTCGGTGATAATCCAAACACAGCCGCCCGGCCTCACCTGCTGGTTGAACAATGGCTGGGGCACGATGGGTAGCGCCGCGGGGCCGCCTGTCACGGTCACCTGCTTGGGCAACACCTACACCGTGGGAGGCTCGATCAGTGGGCTCACGGCGAGCGGCCTGGTGCTGCTGGACAACGGCGGCGATGCCACGCCCATCAGCGCCAATGCCACGCAGTTCACAATGAATACCGGCGTCATATACGGCAACAATTACGCCATCACGGTCCAGGCCGTGCCAGCGGGTCTGGTGTGCACGGTGAGCAACGCCGCGGCCATCATGGGCCCGGCCGATGTCACCAACATCAACGTCGCCTGTACCCCGGAATTCAGCCTGCTGTACTCCTTTGCCGGCGGCGCGAGCGACGGCGCAGGTCCTTACCATAGTTTGATCCAAGCGAGCGATGGCGATTTCTATGGAACCACCCTGACAGGCGGTAGCAGGAATGGCGGCACGATCTTCAAGATCACGCCGAGCGGGACCGAGAGCCTTTTGTACTCCTTCACCAGCAGCCCGTATTCCGGATTGATGCAAGGAAGCGATGACAACTTTTACGGGACGACTGCCAATGGCGGCGTCAGTGGCCGCGGCACGGTCTTCGAGATCACGCCGAGTGGCACCGAGAGCGTTCTATATTCCTTCCCTGCGGGCGGCAGCGATCCCTATACCGGTGTGATCCAAGGCAGCGATGGCAACTTCTATGGAACGACTGGGGCTGGCGGCGCGAGCGATGACGGCACGGTATTCAAAGTTACACCCGGCGGGACCGCGACCGTCCTGCACGTGTTCCCCAAGGTCGGCAGCAGTGATGGACAGACGCCCTATGCCGGACTGCTCCAGGGTAGCGATGGCAATTTTTACGGAACGACGTATTTCGGTGGCAGCTACGGCTTTGGCACCGTGTTCAAGGTCACGCCGGGTGGCATCGAGACTGTTTTGCATTCCTTTGGCGGGGGCAGCGACGGCGAAAATCCGTATGCGGGGGTGATCCAGGGCAGCGACGGCAATTTCTATGGAACCACCTATCAAGGTGGCAGCAGCGGCCGGGGCACTGTGTTCCAGATCACGCCGAGCGGCACCGAGACCATTTTGTATTCCTTTGCCGGGGGCGGCGACGGCGCAAATCCGGAGGCCGGCGTGATTCAGGGGAGCGACGGCAATTTCTATGGAGCGACCTATCTGGGCGGCACCAGCAATTTGGGCACCGTCTTCCAGCTCACGCCGAGTGGCACCGAGACGGTCCTGCACACCTTCGCCGGGAATGATGGCACAAATCCCTGGGCCAATCTGGTCCAGGGCAGCGATGGCAATTTCTATGGATCGACCACGGCGGGCGGCGCCAGTGGGCACGGCACGTTCTTCAAAGTCGCGGTGCAATGACAACGCTCATTGGCGCAAGCGGGCCCAGACCATTCTCACAATCTGGACCCGCTTGGGGTTGACGCAGGTTCGCGGCGATCCACTATCCTCTAGCGCGTCTGGGCGGCAAGAGCGACCGGCAGAGGCTGGCGATTCTTCGCGTTGTAGATCGCAATCAACTGCTCACGGCCCACCTTGGTCACTGCATCCGCAATGGCGTCGTGGAGGCAGATGCGCTGCTGCGCCCGGTACTCAAATGATCGCTCGCCGGGAGCGTCACATACCTCATGCGCTGCCGCAACGATGCGGGTGTAGAGCGTGGCTGCACCCTTGGGGCTCGCCACGTTGAGATCTCCGTAAGGCACTACCATGCTATGCGATTCGACAGCATCAGAAGCTGTGGCGGCCGCGCCGAAGCTGAACGCCAGTGCGCTGAAGAGTCCGGCGACGATAAACCCGCGAAGGGGGTTGGATGTGGTCAGTGTATTCATGATGTTCTCCCGTTTGATGATGTGAAGGTCGTTTGATGGCGGTATCCATGCCCGCCGGCCTGGGTTACCAGACGTGCGCATTTAGCCGCCTCATCCATACAGACACCGTTCCGGGCGCAAACCCGACATCCGCGGTGAAAACTTTTTAGGTGGCGCAGGTCATGCGGAGGCGCTAACTTGGGCCCCTCTCAATCAATGTAGGCGTGCGGCACCGATGAATCAGCTCACCGAGTTACTCGGGCGGCTCCAGTCGGGTGACCCTGAAGCACGCAATGCGCTGTTTGCGGCCGCCTACAGCGAACTGCACCGGCTCGCCCGATCCAGACTGGTCGCGGGCGGACGCAATACCCTGCTGGACACGACCTCCTTGGTGCATGAGGCGTACATGCGTTTCTTGAATGCCGGGGAGCTGCGCGCCGAGGACCGGCGGGCTTTCTTTGCCTACACCTCCCAGGTCATGCGTTCAGTGATCGTCAACAGCGCCCGCGAGCGGATCGCGCAAAAGCGCGGTGGCAATTTGAAGCCGCTGACGTTGTCCACCGAACTGGGTGGGGACGACGCCCAGGATGAGGAGACGATATTGAAGGTGCACGAGGCACTGGAAGCGTTGGAACAGGCCGATGCCCGTTTGGCTCAGGTAGCGCAGATGCGCTATTTTGCGGGCTACAGCGACCAGGAAATCGCCGCAACGCTGGATATCAGTGAGCGCACTGTGCAGCGCGATTGGGAGAAGGCGCGGCTCATTCTCGCTACGGCATTGCGCTGAGCAAGCATCGATTTCGGCACGCAAATCCATGGTCAGAGGGAGTGATGGGATTATCGATTCCCCAGATGGCGTTGATGAGCCGCCTGCTCGACGAGGCACTGCCGCTTGATACGGAGGGGCGGCGACGCTGGCTCGAGGCGCTTTCACCGCAATACCAGTCCCTGGCGGGTGCACTGCGCGAGGCGCTGTTGCCGGCAGCGGCAAACAGCGACTTGGATAATGTGCTCAAGTCTGGTGCGAGGCTGTGCCTCGAGCGAATTGGAAGCCCTCCGAGTCCCGGTGACACGGTGGGGCCTTATCGACTGATTCGACTGCTGGGCAAAGGTGGAATGGCGGAAGTATGGCTGGCGCAGCGCGCCGACGGCGCCTTCACGCGGGAAGTGGCGTTGAAGCTACCCATGCTCTCGCAGCTGCGCAGTGACCTCGCCAGCCGCTTCGCCAGAGAGCGCGATATCCTTGCGGCGTTGGAGCACCCCAATATTGCGCGACTTTATGACGCTGGAGTCAGCGCCAATGGCCTGCCGTACCTGGCGATGGAGTATGTTGCCGGCGAGCCTTTGACGGCCTGGTGCGATGCGCACCAGTTGGGCGTCCGCGAGCGCCTGGAACTCTTTCTACAGGTCCTTGACGCGGTGCAGTATGCGCACGAACGCCACGTCATTCATCGGGATATCAAGCCTTCAAACATTCTGGTGACCCGCTCGGGACAGGTGCGGCTGCTCGACTTTGGCGTGGCGAAGTTGCTGGCCACGGACCCGGCGCAAACCAATCTGACCCAGCGCTTCGGCAAAGCACTGACTCCTGACTACGCGAGCCCCGAACTGGTGCGGGGCGAACAGATTGGTGCACCGACAGACGTTTACGCGTTGGGAGTGGTGTTGTATGAGCTGCTCGCCGGCAACAATCCCTACCATTTGAGTGCGGCGGGCTCAATCACACTGCTGGAAGAGGCCATCGCCACCACGGTCGTCAAACGGCCCAGCTCTCAGCTCGCCCCTGAGGCGGCCCGCAACCGCGGCACGACGGAGCGAAAGTTGAAGCGGCGCCTGAAGGGTGACCTGGATGCCATAGTCCTCAAGGCGCTCGCCAAGGCCCCCGCCGATCGTTACGGCAGCGCCGCAGCGATGGCCGACGACCTGAAGCATAGATTGCACGGCGAACCGGTGGCCGCGCGGCCCGATCACCTCAGCTACCGTTACGGCAAGTTCGTGCTGCGGCATCGCACCATCGTGGCGACCACCGTCGCTGCCACCGTGCTGGTCGCGGCGGCACTGGGCTACAGCGTCATACGCACCGGCAGCGTTCAAACGCCCGCGGTCCCGAACACGGTGTCCACCATTCACGATACGATGGTTGCGCCGCCGCTGGATCATTCGATTGCGGTTCTGCCGTTTGTCGACCTGAGCGCAACGAAGGACCAGGAGTACTTCTCGGACGGGCTATCCGAGCAACTGATAGACCACCTCGTGCACCATTCGGATCTCAAGGTCATCGCGCGTAGCTCCTCGTTCCAGTTCAAGGGCAGGAACGAAGACGTGCGCTCGATTGCCCGGCAGCTCGGGGTATCACACATACTGGAAGGCAGCGTCCTCAAGCAGGGTGCCCAGTTGCGTGTCACGGCGCAGCTGATTCGCGCTTCAGATGGCGTAGACGTCTGGTCGCAAACCTACGACCAGAAGCTTGTCGACATCTTCGAAGTGCAGGATGAGATTGGCAACAAGGTTGCGAATGCCCTGCACGTCGCGCTGCAGAACGATCACGCCGGCGAAAACCCGCAGCCAGATATCGAGGCGTACAACCTGGTCCTGGAAGGCAATTACTTCAAGGCACGACACACCTTGAACGATGTCGAGAAGGCTGTTCAGCTATATCGGCAGGCGCTAGACATCAACCCAGACTATGCGCTGGCTTGGGCGCGGCTTGCGAGCGCGTATCTGAATGAGGAGGTCCTGGGAGGACTGCCTTCGGAGAACCTTAGTCGGCGGGTCCTCGATGCTCTGGGACGAGCCATACGCCTCGACCCTAATCTCGCCTGGGCTTATTACACGCGCGCGGGATTCGAGTTGGACTTCAGGTGGGACTGGCAGGCTGCGCAGGCCGATGACGAACGGGTCCGGGAGATTGACCCGAGATTTGATTTGTTGCCGAGGGCTTTCGGTGACATCGCAATGCTGTTCGGGGAAGTCGACAAGGCCGTAATATTGTACCAAACTGATTTCGAGCGAAATCCACTTGATCCAAATGCCATAGACTCCCTGGGCAACGCACTCTGCGCCGCCAACCGATTGCAGCAATGCCTGCAGACATACCTGAGGTTGCTGCAGTTGCATCCCGACTATAGTGTTGTCAATGGTTCTGTCGGAATCGCTTACCTGTATCTTGGTAAGTTCGCCGCGGCGCTCAAATCGATCCAACGAGAGTCCAATGAAGACTATCGCCTATGCGGTCTCGCGATGGTGTACTTCGCACTGGGCAGGCATGCTGAATCGGACGCGGCGCTGAATATGCTGACGGAGAAATTCGCGGCGAGCGATCCCTACTCGATCGCCGAGGTTCATGCTTATCGCGGTGCGATCGACGAAGCGTTCCGCTGGCTCGATCTCGGATATGAGCAACACAATTCCCGAATGCTTGATGTCAGTACCGATCCCCTGCTGCACAACCTGCGCAGCGATCCGAGGTATCAAGGGTTGCTGAGCCGCATGGAGTTGTCTCGGTCGCCATCCGTGTCGTTCTAAATTCATCACACAGGAGATTCCAGCATGGCCAGCAGAAAGAAAAATCCTTCGAAGAGACTCAGGTCTAGATGGACCAGACCGCAGATTAGAATTCTCGCTGCGATGATAGAAGCGGAGCTGTTTGAGCTTCTGAAGCGCGATGACCTTGCCGCCCTTCATAACGAGGAATTGGCGAAAGGATTGAAGCGTTTGAAAAAGGGCGCACACAAGTTAGCGTTACACGTTGGATAGCCCGATCGGAAGTCGAGCTTGCGAGGTGCCTGAGCCATCGTGAAACTGCGGAGCGCATCCTGCCAGATCGCATACTGGGAGCGGGGCAGGTTGCGCATCGCCAATTACCTCACGGGACAAACCTTTGCGGCGAAGCCGGTAACTCTGGAGCTGATCCGTTTCTTCTTCAAGCCGCGGACGATAGAAAATGCGCTTGTTGAGTTCCGCGCGTACGCGCGGGAAAGCGTCGGCGCGGCGATTGTGGAGCTGGTTGAGGCGCAGTTGCTGCTCGAACACCGTTCCGCAGCTTGGCGGCGCGACAAACTGCTCGAGTCCTCGTGGGGGCCCTGGCTTCCAGAGGCCAGCTTTCACTTCATGACCAAGGATACTCCTTACTTCAATTCGGACAGGACCATCGAGGAACAGATCAAGGCGCTACCGGCAACGCCGGCCCCGCCGCAGTTCAAGATAATTCGCGACGCCACCTCCATCAAGCTGCCACCAATGCAGATCGAGAAGGACAGTTTCTTCGACGCGCTGCGGGCGAGGAGGACCCATCGGCAGTTCGCCTCGGGACCCGTATCGCTCGAGGACGTGTCGAAGCTTCTGCACTCGACGTGGGGCGTTCAGGGGTACTGGCGGTCGCCGGTCTACGGGAAGCTCCCGTACAAGACCAGCCCTTCCGGCGGGGCGCGGCATCCTGGAGAGGTATATCTGATGGCGTTGCGGGTGAATGGGCTGAAGACGGGAATCTATCACTACCAGGCCAAGGACCATCGCCTCGCACGAATGCCGGCCAAGGCCAGCGCGCGCCTGGCCAGTGCGTGCTGCGTAGGGCAGTCGTATTTTGGAGCGGCAGCCGCGCTTTTTTTCATGACAGCGGTGTTTGCCAGAACCATGTGGAAATACGATAGAGCCCGAGCCTATCGGGTGGTGCTCCTCGAAACCGGCCACTTGTGTCAGACGTTTTGCCTGACCGCAACGAGACTCGGATTAGCGCCGTTCTGCACGGCTGCGTTCAAGGACTCACTGATCGAGAAGACTTTGGAGTTGGACGGCATTTCCGAGTCCGCTCTGTATGTTGCAGGAGTCGGCCTCGTGAAAAGCCGAAAAAACGCGATTGGGCCGCCGAGAGCGCTCTAGGCCGTGCGCCGCACGGGTGCCGCACAAGCGGCCCATTCAGCGGCCCGTGTCACTGGCCCGGCGACTCGTATCACCGTCCTTGTCTTGTCAACGCAGAAGATTGATAACCGCACCCTTGGGATCAAGAACGATTTGAATTCGCAGAACCAGATTGGGAGAGCCTCATGGGGCACTTAGTCCGCGCGCTGATATTGCTGGTGATCGTGGGTCCCGCCTGGGCCGGCGATCTGTGCAAGGAAAACACCTTCACCAAGGCCCAGGCCACGCAAGGTCGATGGGCATACGATTCGAGTTGCGGGCTGTGCCACCTTTTCAATCTGAAGGGCAGGGCAGCCGGCAACTTTCGCAATGAAACGCCGGATGTCGGCGTCCTGGATGCCAACTACCTGCATACCCTCGATGGCAACGGCGGAATGACGCCCCCGCTGACCGGCGACGCCTTCATAAAGAAGTGGAAAGACCAGAAGGCATTCTTGGAGCGGGTCAGCAGCGCGACAGGCGCGTTCCCGCCGAAAAACTACGTCAAGTCAGATTCGGAAGCGCAAATTGCGGCGTACCTTCTCTATACGTATTGCAAGCAGCTGTAACACAGCCCGCTAGCGTACGGCCGCGGCGATATTGCCGCCGTCGACGGTCAGAATCGCCGCCGTCGTACGGCTGGCGAGAGCCAGATTGACGAAGGCTTCGGCCACATCACTCGCGCGCACTTCCAGTCCCAACATATTGCCACCCATATAGTCCGCTTCCGTCACGCCGCGCGCGCTCGAGCGAGCGGCGATCATCTCGTCCGTCAGCAGGCCCGAACGGATGCGGTCGGCATTGACCACGTTGGCGCGAATGCCGACCGCGCCGTAGTCAAGCGCATACTGTTTCGCGAGCGCCACGAGGGCGGCCTTAGGGATGCCATACGGCCCGAAGTCCATGCCGGGATTCAGTGCCTGTTTGGAGGCATTGAACAGCAGGACGCCGCCGGTGCCCTGAGCCTGCATGACCGCGACGGCAGCTTGCGCCATGTTCTGATGGCCAAAAAAATTCAGCTCGAAGCTCGCACGCAGGTCCGCATCGCTGACCGAGCCAATCGGACCGGACCAGGCGGCGCCGGCATTGGAGACCAGAATATCGAGGCCCCCGAACCGAGCAATGATCGTAGCCATGGCATAAGCGACATCGTGCGCCTGGGTCACATCGCACCGTAGTCCAAGGCCCCGCACCGACTTCGCCGCGATCAGTGCCGCATCCAGATCGGTATCGAGGACGACGACCTCGGCGCCTTCGCTGGCGAAAGCCTGGGCGATGGCTGAACCGAGCGTGCCGCCGCCACCGGTGACGGCCACAACCTGGCCGCTTAATCGTTTCAGGTTCGACTTGCCGAGCTTCGCCTGTTCCAGGGACCAGTACTCCATATCGAACACTTCCGCCTCGCTGATGCTCGTGAAGGCTCCGAGCGCCTCAGAGTCGAATATCACGGACGCGTTCGTTTCCGCCACATCGGCGGCGATCACGGCGTCGCTGTGCCGCGCGCCGACGCCGATCAGCCCCAGTCCGGGCACGAGAATGACTCTGGGATTGGCGTCCAGCGCTTTTCGATCACCGCCCACACGGGTGTTATGGCGCTTGAAATATGCCTCATACCGCTGCCGGAAGGCATGGACCGCGGCGCCAATCTGGCTGCGCAGTTGTTCCGTTGATCCCTCGTCCAGGTCAGACAACACGAGCGGCCAGGGCTTTATGCGCAGCACGTGATCGGGGGTCGCGGGGCCCGCCTGACTGAATCGTGCCAGATCGGGGTGCTGCAGGTACTGCGTGATCTGCGGTGAAACCCGATGTTCCAGGATGATCCGCTTCCAGGTGCCTTCACCCAGATTCTCGGCCAGGGCGCCGCGCAGCAGCGGCAGGATCCGCGCCACATTATTTTCTGAGGGCTGCGGCACACTCGAAACTCTGGGCCGCTGTCGCCCGGCACGCTCCAAGGCGTCTTCGGCGCGGGTCACCATCTGGATCATGCGCTCGTACGATGTGCGTGCGTCCTCACCCCAGGTGAAGATTCCATGGCGCAGCAGAATGACCCCGTGGATTTGCGGGCTCGCCTCGACGACCTGGCGCACCTGCTGCGCGAGAGCGAAGCCGGGCATGACGTATTCGCAGATCGCAAGCTCCGCGCCGAACAGCTCTTTCGCTCGCGCTGCCCCATCCGCCTGATCCACCAGCGCCAGCACGGCATTGGCGTGGGTATGGTCAATGACGGTGTGCGCAGTCCAAGCGTGGAGCAGCGTTTCCACCGAAGGGGTGGGAGAGGCAGCGTCCAGCAGCGCCGAACGCTGCGCAGCCACCATGGCCTCATCATTCATTTGGGCAACGCGCTTCAAATCCAGTAACGGCTGTAGCCGCATCGCCGGCATGCCTTCCGGCTCGATAGCGCCCAAGTCCCAGCCGCTGCCCTTGACGCGGATGACGTCCACCCATTCACCCGTGACGAGCCGCTCCTGTGTCTTCAGGGACGTATTGCCGCCACCGTGCTGGACCAGCCTCGGGTCGGCGCCGAGCAGGCGGCTGGAGTAGATGCGCAGTGCCACATCCTCCGCAATGCCCCGGGCGGCGAAATGCGCGATCAATGCCGCCGCTGCTTGGGTGTTCCAGAGGCTCTTCATGGGTTGTGAAGCCGCGTCTTGGTCGGGTAGAGCGCGGCAAGTCCGGCGCGCGATGCCGCGCACACCCCGCGCTCGGTGATGAGGCCGGTGACCAGCCTGGACGGGGTCACGTCGAAGGCATAGTTGGCGGCAGCCGAGCCAACAGGCGTCACGCGCACCCGCGACATGGCGCCTCGGGTGTCCAGACCCACGATGGTATGAACCTCGTCTGCATCACGCTCCTCGATGCGGATCATGGCGCCGGTCGGCATTTCCCAGTCGATGGTGGAGTGCGGCAAGGCTGCATAGAAGGGCACATTGTTGTCGAACGCCGCGAGCGCCTTGAGATAGGTGCCAATTTTGTTGCAGACGTCGCCATTGGCTGCCACCCGGTCGGCGCCGACCAGACAGACGTCGACTTTTCCCTGTTGCATCAGATGGCCACCGGCATTATCGGCGATGACCGTATGGGGAATACCCTGCTGCCCCAGTTCCCACGCCGTGAGCGACGCGCCCTGGTTGCGCGGTCGGGTTTCGTCAACCCAGACATGAACGGCCATGCCACGCTGGTGCGCCCGATACACCGGTGCCAGCGCGGTGCCCCAGTCCACGGCGGCGAGCCACCCCGCATTGCAGTGGGTGAGAATTTGCACGGGACGGCCCGTCACCGGCAGGCTCTCCAGCACATCGGCGCCATGCTCACCGATGCGCAGGCAGCTGGCCACATCGTCCTCGCAGATCAGCTGGGCTTCCTTCAAGGCGGAAGCGAAGCGATCGGCGAAGGGCAGGGGTTTGACTGCCGCCGCGACCGTGCGCGCGGCCCACGCAAGGTTCACCGCGGTCGGGCGGCTGTTGATCAGTGCGGTGACGGCGCCTTGCAGTCCTTGATCTGAAGGGTCGGCTCGCAGGCCCAGCGCCACACCGAACGCGGCGGTCGCGCCAATGAGTGGCGCCCCGCGGACGGTCATGTTCGAAATCGCCTCCACGGCATCGTTCACGGTACGCAGCTGCCTGGTGCTGAACTCGTGCGGCAGACGTCGCTGATCGATCACCTGCACGGTGGCGTGATCGTCGGACAGCCAGATCGTCCGGTAATGGTGGCCATCGACATTCATGCGCAACCCCTGATGGCGAATGGTACCGCGGAGTCGCCTCCACCATCGTGCTTGCAGTCATGCCGGACCCTATATAGACTTTCGAGTATGGCAAGGCCTGATCATGATGTCCGGATGTCTCTGCAGACGCTGCGCGTCCTGGAGGCGTTTCTCGAGAATCCGAGCGCTGAGCTCTCCGGCGCCGATGTTCTGAAGCGTGGCATCGCTTCCGGCACGCTCTATCCCATCCTGCTGCGCCTGGAGTCGGCCGGATGGTTCAAAAGCCGTTGGGAATCCATTGATCCTGCCAAGGCCGGTCGTCCGCGACGGCGCCTTTACCGTCTGACGCCGACGGGCCTGCAACTCGCTACCGACGTACTCGCAAGTTTCGCGTTTCACCGGGGGCTCCCCGCATGAACCCGAACTGGGCGTACGGCCTGATGGCCTGGATCGTCCAGCAGGCAGCCAAGCTGGCCCCCGAAGCGGTGCGTCATCGGCTGGAGGAGGAATGGTCGGCTGACTTGTCGGTCCTCGACGGCCCCATCCTGCAGGTGCGTTTCGCCTTCGGCTGTTGCCTGGCTGCCATCGCCATGAGAGGCGACACATTCGACCGAACCGCATTTAAGACGGGACGCAGCACGATCGCAGACCTGCCCGTTTCGGCACCACGGCCTGGCTGGAAGCTTCCGTTCGCCAGGCAGCGCGACCGCAGCCGCGAGGACGCCAGCGCGTGGTTGGAACGTCTGCGCCGAGGGCTCAGAGAGGAAGAGGGCCCGCAGCTTCGGGAGTGGCTGAAACCACGCTCCCACCGCGCATCCATCGTGCGCGCGGCAGCCAACAGGGTAAACCCGGAGGATCTCGCCACCTTGAGCGAGTTCATTCAAATCGATCCCGCATGGATCGCCCAGCGTCAAGGGCGCGGCCTCACAATCAACGCGACGGCGGTTCTGATGGCGATCTGCATCGCTGCGCTGCCGCTGTGCTACGCCCACTACTCCGTGCCGGGTCTCATCCTCGGGCCCGCCATCGAGGGATCCTTCATGGAAGCCATTGGTACCGTGTATTCCGGCGGTCGGCACACGTTGCGACGCGTCGTCCTTTCAGACGGAACGCGAGTGGTGCTGAATCACGGAGCGCGCATCGCCGTCACGTATGCCAACGATATCTGCTCCGTGCTGTTGGTCAGGGGCGAGGCGACTTTCAGCGTGCCGCACCAGGGGCGTCGACGGTTTGCAGTGACCGTCGGCGATCAGCACATAGACACGATGGCCGCCACGTTCAACGTCCGACCGGCCGACGGGAATGCAGCACAGCTCACCGTTCTGGACGGTGTCGTGAGCCTTTATGGACCTGGCACGCTGCGTGAGGCCAATGGGAGATCTCCCGTCCCGACAGTATTGAAGGCCCGCCAATCGATCGAAACCGGACGAGGAACGCAGTCCGAAAGAACGCTTTCGCCACTCGAAACTCAGGCCCAAATCGCCTGGCAACGCGGATAAGTCACACGTCCACGGTGTCGGACCGGCACACAGATGACCTTTTGGACACTCGTTCGGGCGGAACTGTGGCGCAGACCAGAGCGCACTGTGTTCACCGTGATCTCCCTTGCCGTGGGTTTTCTGCTTTTCGGACTGTTGCAGAGCGTGAATGCGGCCTTCGCTACCGCAGGGGCGCATGCCCACGCAGATCGACTGATGGTCAGCGGGCGATTCGGCAACTCGATTCCGCTCGCTGACCTGTCGCAGATCGAGCGGATTTCCGGGGTAACACAGGTGACGTGGCTGGGTTTGATTCCGGCCCAATATCGCGATCCGACGCAGTCGCTCCTCATTCTGGCAACCTCACCCGCACGGTTCTTTTCCGTTCTGGAAGAGTTCAAAACATCGGCGGCGGCCATCGATCGACTTACCCGCACGCGCACTGGCCTGATCGTGCTCGATACCTTCGCGAAGCGTGTTGGCTGGAAGGTGGGCGACCAGGTCAGCATCAGTTCCCCGGTCGCGGCGCGCGACGGGAGCCCCAACTGGACCTTCAATATCGTCGGCATCATGACCTGTCCGGGCGATCCGACGCAGCCGCCTTTCGCGATCGGCAACTATCCCTATCTGGATGTCAACCGGGCACGCGGTGTGGGCACTGTCGCGTATTTCTTCGTGCACATAGCCGACACGCAGCATGCCGTCAGGATCGGTCGCGCGATTGATCGGCTGTTCGTGAATTCCGCCGCGCCGACGCTCTCGCAGCAGGAAAGCGCCTTTGCCGCCCAGGGGGTTGCGGAAATCGGTGACGTGAAGTGGCTGACCAACGCCGTCATCATCGCGGTCTTCTTTGCCATGCTCTTTCTCACCGGCAACGTCATGTTCGAGGCCGTTCGCGAGCGTACGGCGGAATTGGCCGTGCTGAAAACGTTGGGCTATTCGGATATCCAGGTACTGTTGCTCATAGAACTGGAAGCACTGGCGCTGTGCATATCGGGTGCGGTCGTGGGCCTCGCTCTTGCGGCGGTGGCTTTTCACTTCGTCGGGCAGTTCCTTTCCAGGACCAGTGAATTCCTCGCGACCGCGAATGTGCTCTCACCCAGGATCGTTGTGGCGGGCGTGGGGCTCGCCCTGATACTCACGCTCATTGCGGCCGCGATGCCGGCTTGGAAGGCCAAGCGGCTCGTGGTCGTCGACGCATTGAGGGTGCGCGTGTGAGCGCCCTGAGACAGATCCGTGCGGTCACGGCCGTTGCGCTGGAAACGATTCCGCAACGTCTCGGTACTTCGCTGGTCGTCGTGATCGGGATAGCGACCACGGTCGCGGTCCTGATCGCGGCGCTCGCCGTCGCCACGGGATTTACGGGGGCTGCGACGAAGAGCGCAAGTCCGGACCGTGTCATCGTTCTGGGAGGTGTGAATCAGGGATCGAGCAGTATCTCCCGCGCGAACGTCGCCGCGGTCGTCGATGCGCCGGGCGTGGCACACACGGCGAGCGGCTCCCCCATTGCCTCGGCCGAGACGTTCTTTTCCGTTGCGTTCACCGACTCCCATACGGGTCGGGATGCCTATATTCCCGTGCTCGGCGTCGGCTTGCAGGCGCTCGCACTGCGCCCGGAGACTAAAGTCATTGCAGGACGGCTGTTCGTGCCCGGAAAGCGCGAAGTGATTGTCGGCAGCGCCATCGAGGAGCGCATCGGCGGACTGTCGATCGGATCGATCATCACACTCCCGGATGGAGACTGGAAGGTCGTCGGGATCTTCGCAAGCGGTGGCGGTGCGCTGGAATCGCAGCTGATGACGGACGCCTCATCGCTCATGAGTGCCGTTGGTTTCACCAGCTTCAACAGTGTGACCGTGCGGCTGGTCAGCTCCGCGGATTTCGCCCGCTTCAGCGCCGCGCTCGCGGCAGACCCGACCCTCTCGGTCAAGCCGCAGCGGGAGAATGAATATTATGCGGCGATATCCCGACCGATTTATCGGCTGCTCAAGAGCACCGCTTATGGGCTGGGTTGCATCATGGCCTTCGGGGCAATTTTCGGTGCGCTCAATACGACGTTCTCCGCCGTGAGAGCGCGAAGGACCGAAATTGCCACGCTGCGGGCGATCGGATTCGGCGCGCCGTCAGTGGTCGTGTCCGTCATCATCGAGTCGCTGATCCTGGGGCTCGCGGGGGCACTGCTTGGCGCGCTTTGCGCGCGTCTGCTGCTTGGCGGTGTGAGGATCAGCACGATGGTGGCGTCCGGCTCGCCCTTGCACGTGACGTTCGGACTCGAGGTGGGTCCCGGGATCGTGCTGATCGGAGTGCTGTTTGCACTGGTGATCGCCCTGGCCGGAGGACTATTTGCGGCGACTCAGGCCGCGCGAATCTCCATTGCTGTCGGGATGCGGCCAACGTAATCGGCCGTAGCCGAGCAGGGCAACCGCATTGTAGTTACTAGTATGCAATGCATCTTATAAGAGGCATTATATACCTAATATTCTATAATGTAGCTTATAGGATGTATTAAATAATAATATATGATGTACTTTATGAGTCCTATAAGCTACACTAATCACTATTACACGGTTAGTGACTCATATAAGATGCGTTATGAATACTGATCTTCAAGGTGCGCTCAGTGATTCGGCAGCTTTGGCAGACTTGGGGTCGCGCCTGGCGGCGGTTCGTCTGAAGCGCAACCTCACCCAGACGGCGCTCGGGCGGGAGGCGGGCGTTTCGCGCGCCACCGTTGAGCGGTTGGAGAGGGGGGTTGGCGCGGAGCTTAAGCTCCTGGTGCGGGTGCTGCGAGCGCTGCAGCTGCTGGAGGGATTTCTGGCCGCCATTCCCGCGGATGAGCCCAGCCCCATGGCGCTGCTGCGGGCCCGAGGCAAAAAACGGCAACGGGCGCGAGGCGAAAGTTCCACGGGAGCGGCGTGACCGAACTTGCCGAAGTGCTGCTATGGGGGGAGCTCGTGGGGGCGGTGGCCCAGACTGGCCGGGATGCTTTCGCGCGCTTTGAGTACAACCCACGGTTCTTGAAGTCGGGTCTTCAAGTCGCGCCCCTGACGATGCCGCTGTCGACCACGGTGTATCAGTTCCCCGCCCTGGGCATGGATTCATTCAAGGGGCTGCCTGGTCTGCTGGCCGACAGTCTCCCGGATCGATTCGGCAACACGCTCATCGATGCGTGGCTTGCCACCCAGGGGCGCTCGCCCGACGGCTTCGGCTCCATCGAGCGATTGTGCTACACCGGCAGCCGCGGCATGGGCGCCCTTGAGTTCCGACCCGTCAAAGGCCCGCGCGCTCGCAAGAGCCAGAAGCTGAAGATTGAGGCGTTGGTCGAGCTTGCCTCCCAGGTGTTGCAACACCGCCATGACCTTGCGACATCCTTCGCCCCTGGCTCCGTGCACGCCGGACTCACCGAGATCCTTCGCGTGGGCACCTCCGCCGGCGGCGCGCGGCCCAAGGCGCTCATCGCCTGGAACCTCGACACCCACGAAGTGCGCTCCGGGCAGGTCACGGCACCGGCCGGGTTCACCTACTGGCTCTTGAAGTTCGATGGCGTGCGCGGGGCCGGAGATCATGAGCTGTCAGACCCCAAGGGTTTCACCCGCGTGGAATATGGCTACTACCTGATGGCGCAGGCCTGCGGCATTGAGATGACCGCGTGCCGGCTGCTTGAGGAAGGCCCGCGCAAACACTTCATGACAAAGCGCTTCGACCGCACTGATGCGGGCTCGAAGCTGCACATGCAGACCCTCGGAGCGCTCGCACATCTCGACTACAACACCCCGCAGGCCAACACCTACGAGCAGGCCTTCCAGGTGCTGCGACAGCTTGGGGGTGCCGCCCCGGCGCGCGAGGAGCTGTACCGCAGGTGCGCCTTCAACCTCATCGCCCGCAACCAGGATGATCACGTCAAGAACATCTCATTCCTGATGGACACCCGTGGCAGCTGGAGTCTTGCCCCGGCCTATGACCTCACCTATGGCTACGATCCTGCGAATCGCTGGATGTCCCAGCACCAAATGGGCGTGAACGGCAAGTTCGATGGCTTTACGCGCGAGGATCTGCGGGCCCTGGCCGATACGGTGAGCCTCTCGAAAAGCATTGCCGCTGAGATCGTCGAGCAGGTTGCCCGTGCGGTGTCCCGGTGGGAGGAGTTTGCCGCCCAGGCAGGTGCCCCGCAGGCTTACGTACAGCAGATCAAGACGAACCAGCGCTTATACCTGGGGCGCGGTGTCGCGGGAGCCGCCCCGCCGGCATAGAATCGTTCGCAAGCCCAACCCGCGAAAGAATGGGGCCGCATTTGCCTGACATCTTCCTGTCCTACGGTCACGATGCCTGCCATGCGTGATTTTCGCAAAGATCCGCAATTTCAGGCGCTGGCTGCGCGCCTGCATTTGATCGACTATTGGAAGGCATGCGGCGCGCCCGATGGCTGCGATGTCACTGACGGCAAGGTGACCTGCCATTGACGCGGGGCTGACTCGCTAGGCTTCGCGCGTCAGCGTGACGACCCTGCCGGTCAGGGAAATACGCAGTTCATTGCCGCTGACCGTGGCGTCCGCAATCTCGGCACGCCCGGCAATCTCGGCATGCAGGCGTCCTTGTGTATCGACGGACCACTGTCCGGTCGAGTGACGCCCCATCACACTGGCCGTGACGCGTCCGTCCGCCGTGAAGCTGGCGTGCGCGAAATTGTTGCGCCAGCTGCCGAGGATCGCCTCCTGAAGCGGGCGTTGCGCGACGGCGGCCTGCGCTCCCTCCGCCAACTGCTCAAGGTTTACGACTTTGCGGCTCTCGGGCAGATAATACAGACGCACCTGCCCCGAGCGGGGTGCCGCGTCATTGGCCAGCGCTCCAACGCTGAAGCGCTGATCGCCGACCCTCAAAAAGTAGAGCTTGGTGCTATCCGCGTCTGGGGCCAATTCTTCCTCTTTGCTGATGGGCCCGGTCACGGATTCGACACGGCCACGACGCAAGTCCTGGCTCAGTGCCTTATCCCCGCCACTCATGACACGCAGGATCAAGGAGACCGCGATACCGAGTGCGACGCCAACGATCGCGATCCGCCAGATAGGGGACAAGGCGCCCCGCGCCGGAAATCCAAAGAGGACGGCCACGGCGAACAGCACCGCCGCGATGATGGTCGCGCGCCGGTTGCGCAGGCGCAGCAGGCGGGCGAACCCGTCCCGTTGAGTCGCCGTCAGCTCGCCTCGCCGATTGGCGTCCAGCGCCTCGCTGGGGAAGGGGCTCAAAGCCGGTGCCCGTAAGATGCTCTCGCTCGCATGAATGCCGCCTCGCATCAGTAATCACAAATTCACCGCTGCCTGCAGCTACCGCGCGGCAGTTTTGATGGCCGATCGCAGCACCGCAAGCTGTCCGATCAGCAACGCCAGCACCGCACCGATAACCAGAGTCTGCACCGACATCTGCGACAGATGCAGATAGTCGATCAGGGCGAAATTCACGGCCAGCCCGAGGGCAATGCCGAGCGCCACGCCGATGATACCGATGATGGCATTCTCGGCCATGAAATACGCGACCACCTGGCCGCGCTTTGCGCCAAGCGCACGGCGAATCCAGGTTTGCCGCACGCGTTGGTGTACCCAGTAGCCCGATGAGGCGGCAATACCATTGGCAGCGACCCCGATGACCGCAACCAGAATCGCCGCCAACAATCCC
>Ga0210391_10001027_pt1 | contig 26393 bp, 20 predicted proteins | sample IncBWC12OmetaG_FD_160573 | JGI IMG/M metagenome (GOLD analysis project Ga0210391, IMG submission 160573) | Forest soil microbial communities from Barre Woods Harvard Forest LTER site, Petersham, Massachusetts, United States - Inc-BW-C-12-O ... | reverse complement strand
AATTTTTACTCTTTCAGAGCCGCCGGGGTGTCCCCCGGAACTGGGCCATTCGGCGTAAGCCAATCCCGTCTGGATCGAGATTTTACGTGCGATTTCTTCTTCGTCCCAATCGGTCGTTGTGCTGCCTTCCGCAATTTTTCCCCAGCGCGGCGTCATCCCCGCGGTGAAGAGCAACGACGACACCAGTTGCGTCTTGCCGGTGCCGCCGTGGCCGACAATGCCAACGTTGCGTATATCCTTGGTGAGATAGCTCTTCATATAGACCTCCCTTAGCGTGGCCCCGGCGATGCCGGCGCCAACAGGCGAGGTCCGTCCCGAAGAATTCAGGCGCGGGCCTGCGCCTGGGTGTGCGATTCAGAAGTTGATGGAGAGCGTGGCCCCGATGCCGGCGTTCTGCAGAGTGAAGCGCCGGACCAGCTTCTACCCCTGGTCCGTTCCCCAACTCCGCGGATGCTAGCACACGCCATTGCTTCCCGGCAATCTCGCTTCCTAACTTGAGGCCGCCCTTCTTGGCCGCATAATGTGTCGCAGAAGGTTCGTGGTAGCAATTTGCGGGGCTAGCCGATCTGTTCTAAACATCCACGGAAGAGGTCTACTCGTCGGTTGCCCCCAAGAATACAAACTGGATAATTCCTTCGCTGGCTCGGGGAGATTATTCTAGGACTAGTACCGCGACAAATTTCGCTAGCAAACACGCCAGTTCTTACTCCTTGAAGATAAACAGTTTAATTCCTCGGAGCTGGAGTCTGCTCGGCCCTCCGCGTGCTCATCCAAGTCCTTGGATTTTTGTCTCCGAACCTACAATAAGTGGGTTTCCGCCCGAGCGCACCGCGAGATTGAGGCGGGGCACTGCTTGAGAGGCCTTCGGTTTGCTGCTTTGAAATGTAAGTGATCGAGGAGGGTAATCATGGACGAGTATCAAGAGTCGAACAACCTCAACGGGACTGGGTGGTCAGGCGCACAGACCCGTTCTAACCGCTGGCTGGTCATAGCAGTCCTAGTGTTGCTTGGAATCGCAGCGGTGGCTTTCGCTTATGGCCTCGATCAGCAATCGATTGTTCGCCAGCTGACCAAGCAAAACGCAACGGAGAACGTGGCGATGAATCAAATGCAAGGTCAACTCAATGCTGTGACTGACAAACTAAGGGAGTTGACAACGGCGCAGGCCTCGTCTCAGCCTGCGGCGACATCCGCAGAGCCTCCCGACGCGACTATTCCTGAATCCCTGGCGGATAGTTCGACGAAAACTTCCGAGGCAGCTTCCGCATCGACGCCACTCGCCGTCAAGCCAGCACCCTCGAAGCCGCATGCTGCCAAGCGCCGCGCTCCGGTTGTCGACAAAAAATACGTGAAGCTCCAGGCTCAATTAGCCGAACAGGAGAAAAAGCTGCAAGAGACGCAAGATGAAGTCGCCAAAAACCGTTCCGATCTTGAAGGAACCATCAATTCCACTCGCGACGACCTGAACGGTTCGATCGCCAAGACACACGATGAACTCGTGGTGCTCGAGAAGCGCGGGGAGCGCAGCTACTTTGAATTTGACCTTAACAAGGAAAAACAATTCCAGCGCGTCGGGCCTCTCACACTTTCCCTTCGCAAAACGGATATGAAGCACAAGAGCTATGACGTAGCGATGATTGTGGACGATAATGAACTTCAAAAGAAAAAGGTAAATCTGTACGAGCCCATCTGGATCCACACCGAAAACGATTCGCAGCCCGTGCAGATCATCGTGAACCGCATCGACAAAGATGCAGTTCACGGCTACATCAGCGCACCAAAATACAAACCATCCGAGTTGGCCGCCGTGGGCTCCGCGAGCGTCGCACCGGTCTCCACCAAGTCGCCGGTTAGCGCGCCGGCTCCGTCGCAGCCTCAACAATAGATTCCGGCTATTTTCACAGGAGGACATCCTTCAGGGTGCCATCCCTTTTTTGCGCCTTCTCGAATGCAGAAGCCTTAAGGTGCGCGATCGAGGACCGGTTTCAGTGTGACTTGGCTATCCTTCAGGATTTCGAGTGCGCGCTTCCATTCGGAAAATCCAGCGGCTCTTATAACCACGATGTGGCTTCCAGCCGCCAGTTTCAGTTTGGCCGGAGCATTGCCCACGAATTTCTCGTCTATGTAGATTTCCGCGTCATCGGGTTCAGAAGTAATGGCAACGGTGCCAAATCCGTGCGGGGGTTGGCTCGCGAAAGGTTCCGAGGGCGCACCCGCCGTCTGAGTAACCGACAAAGAGGTAATCGAGTCTGGTTGCGTCTTGCCGTCACTAGTAGCTGCTGCCATCGCAGCAGAACCATCTACGCGCGTTGACGAAGCAGCATTGTCAGGAGTCGCAACGTGAGCAGCCTGTGAGCCACCGGTCTCGGAAGCACTAGGCGGAGAAATATTGGGATAAAAACGATGCAGCACTTCCAGAAGATCCGTCGCGCTGAGGGCAAATCCAATTCCTGTCACATTTTTCTTGACGAGTTTTTGCGTGTTGATGCCAATCACTTCGCCGCGGCCATTCAGCAGCGGCCCTCCGCTGTTTCCCGGATTGATTGGCGTGTCCGTCTGGATCCACGTCCCAGGTCCGGCGTTCGCAAATTTTCCGACAGCGCTGACAATGCCCTTGGTCACGCTGAACAGCATGGCGTCTCCAGGATTGCCGATCGCCAGCACGTCTTCACCTTGCTTCACGGTCGCGGCATCGGCCAGCGCGAGGTGCGGAAAGTCCTTGCCCTCGACCTTAGCAAGCGCAATATCTAGGTCGGCGTCAATGTACACAACTTTGGCTTCGAGCTGTTCGCCTCCTGGCAGAAGCGTCAGCAGAGACTCTTCGCCGCGTGCGACATGCGCGTTCGTCGCAATCACTCCCGTCTCCGTCACGAAAAACCCTGTCCCAGACTTATCCAATCCTTTCAGATAAACGACCGCAGGCTTGGCCTTCCGCACCAACTCTTCCAGAGAAAGCTCGGGCTGCAGATCAACGCTCCCAGCTACAGGCAGTTTTGCCGTGACCCCGCCAGTAAACACTTGTGAGATAGCTTGCAAGCTCACCTGAAAATGATCGCTCTTAAGCAGCCAGTATTCCCCGTGATTGCGTCCATTAACCGAAATCCAGTTCATCGGGCCGTCGGTCATCTGCAGTTCTTTGGTGGCGAAACCCGTCAGGCTGATGCGCGCGACCATGGGATGCTCCAGACGCGAGCCCATGGAGGTCAGTGTTTTGTGGAAATAGCCGCCCGGGTAATCTTTATCGAAAGGCGTCGTACCCGCGAGCACGCCGTCAATCTCAACGGTCGCACCTGGGGGAATGCTCGTAATCTTGAGAGTTTCTGCCGCGCCCCAGGCCGGGCAGAAGAAAAGAAAGAAAACTGCTGTTAGACGAGGGACCGTGCCGGACGCCATGACGCAACCTCGCGAGAAGGATGAACCCCGGCAGTTAATATATCATAAGAATAAACTAATTGAACAGGACATCTATGGACGACCGGCTTGTTCCTCATTCTTTTCGTAGCCGGCGCAGGAAAGCACGGGCAGGCGCGGGTATTTGGTGAAACGGGGATCGCTGCGGGAGAGTTCGCAAAGCAGAAAGATCGAGCCGCGGGCGGATTCGATGTTGCGGGCATGGACACAATCTGCGCAAAGTCCTGCCTTTTCTTTGGTCACACCAGCATCGCGCACATTCGCCATACAACCAGAATAACCCACACATATTCGGAACGCAGATCGACTAAATGGGTCAGTCCAAGAACGTCAGGCACCTTCTTCAAAGCCCGCTTCCGGCTCGGGGAGCTTATCGCGATCCCCTGCAAACCAGACGTATAGGGTCGGCAGAAGAAAAATGCTCAGAAGCAACGCCCCGACAAGACCTCCCACAATGACGATGGCAAAAGGCCGTTGCGAGTCCGAACCGATGCCACGCGAGAGAGCCGCCGGCAGCAAGCCGAGCGTGGCCACCAGCATCGTCATCATAATGGGCCGAAGCCGAAGGACAGCGCCATCGATAGCCGCATCCTCAATCGTGTGGCCGCGGGCGCGCAACTGGTTGATATATTCCAGCATGATTACGCCGGTTTGCACCGAAACTCCGAAAAGCGCCAGGAATCCCACGCCCGACGAGACGCTGAAGTGCGTGCCTGTAATCAGCAGCGCGAGCAATCCGCCGACGGGCGCCATGGCCACGTTGCCAAGAAGGAGAAGAGCCCACTTCGCGGAACTGAACATCGTGTAGAGAATGACGAAAATCACCAGGATCGTAAGCGGAAGGACGATCACCAGACGCTTCTGAGAGCGCTTCTGGCTTTCGTATTCCCCAGCCCAGTCAATGTGATAGCCGACGGGAAGTTTTACTCGCTCATTCACCTTACGAATGGCTTCTTCCACTGCGCCGCCCAGGTCGCGGCCGCGTACGCTGTATTTGATTGCGACGTACCGCGAGTTTTCTTCGCGATAGATTTCTGACGCGCCGTCGATAGTCTCCACTCTCGCCAGCTGAGCGAGCGAAACTCGTTCGCCGGATGGCGCTAATAGGCGAATATTTTCAATAGCTTCTTTTGTGTCGCGGTAAGGCGCCTGATACCGCAAGACGAGGTCATAGCGCTGCTCGCCTTGTAACACTTGGCTGAGAGCATTGCCGCCCACCGCCGTTTGAATGGCGTCCTGTATATCCGCGACGTTGATTTGGTAGCGCGCCGCCGCTTTTCGATCAACTATGAAATTGAGATTCGGCTGGCCGATGACTCGAAACACTCCGAGGTCTTCAATACCACGGATGTTGCGCATGATGCCTACGATCTGATCCGCTTCTTGCTCGAGCAGTCTCAAATCATCACCGTAAATCTTGACGGCGAGCTCGCCTTTCACCCCGCTGACTGCTTCTTCCATGTTGTCCGAAATCGGCTGCGAAAAATTCCACAGTACACCTGGAATCTTGCTCAGCTCGCGATCCATGGCTCCGATCAACTCTTCCTTGTTCTCGTGAAAAACCGGGCGCCATTTGTCTCTCGGCAAAAGGTCGACAAAGTATTCTGTATTAAAAAAACCAGTCGTATCAGTTCCGTCATCGGGACGGCCAACTTGCGAAACGACCTGGGTAACCTCGGGGAAAGCTGCAAAAACAACGCGCGCCTGGTTCATCACTCGCGTACCTTCGGTTGGGCCCGTACTGGGTGCCAGCGTGCCGCGAGCCCAAATGGCCCCTTCATCAAGGTGCGGCAAAAACTCCGAGCCGATGACCCCGCTAAACATAAGAAAAAGCGCCAGACAAAAAGCAAAGCCGGCAGTACCCACTGTCACCCAACGATGCTCAATCGCCCATCGCGCTGAAATTCGATAGGAGCGCTTCAAATAGTCCATCACGGGGTTGTGCCACTCGCGGACGCCTTCTTTGAAGAACACGCTGGAAAGGACCGGCGCGATGAACATCGAAAATAGGAGCGCGCCAAGCAGCGCAAAGGCCACCGTCCAAGCCATGGGCTTGAAAAGCCGGCCTTCAACCCGTTGCAGAGTGAAGATCGGCAAATAAGCCGTGATAATGATGGCAATGGCGTAGAAAACCGGCCGCTGCACCTCGAAAGCCGCATCGCGAATGCGCTCGATAGTCGATTTAACCGAGTTTTCACCGTGGCTCAGGTGACGAACGATGTTTTCAACCATCACCACCGCTCCATCCACAACCATGCCGAAGTCGAGCGCGCCAAGCGACAGAAGGTTCGCGGGAATATTTCTGAGGCTCAAACAAATGGAAGCAAACAATAAAGAAAACGGAATTGTCAGAGCAACAATCAGCGAACCTCGCAAGTTGCCAAGAAAAAGAAACAAAATGATGGAAACGAGAATGATGCCTTCGGTGAGATTATGCAGCACCGTGTGCGTGGTGTAGTGAACCAGGTCGCTGCGATCCAGAAACGGCACGACCTTCACGCCCGGCGGGAGAATATGGTCATTTAGTTCTTTGACCTTGGCATGTATTCCCGCGAGGGTTTCATCTGAATTCGCGCCTTTGCGGAGCAGCACGATTCCCTCGACCACGTCATCGTTATCGAGCACGGTACCGTCGGCACGATGAATTGCCTTTCCTATTTGTCCGAGCCGGATCTTCGGCCCCTGCGCCACAGTCGCAATGTCCATTACACGCAACGCCGTGCCATTCTTCGCGGTAATGACAGTCTGTTCGATATCCCGGACGCTGTTGAACAAACCGACGGCGCGTACGTTGATTTGCTGCAGGCCTGATTCCACAAAACTTCCGCCCACATTGGTGTTATTGTTCGCGAGTTGCTGCTCCACCTGTCCGATGCTCAATCCGTAAGCCACAAGCTTGTTCGGATCGATGCGCACTTGGTATTCGCGTGTCGTTCCGCCAAAGCTCGAAACGTCTACAACATTGGGCACCGACTTGAATTGCTTTTCGAGCGTCCAGTCCTCGATGGATTTCAGCTCCATCAAGTCATACTTGGGATTTGTACTCCTGAGCGTGTACCAGAAAATTTGGCCTACGGGACTCCAGTCGGTGCCCATCTGCGGCGTAATGCCCGGGGGCAGCGTGACTGCGGACAGTCTTTCCAACGCCTTCTGCCGGTTCCAATCGTTACTGGACTGGTCATCGAAAATAAGCATCACGCTCGAAAGCCCGAAAAGTGACACCGAACGAAGATGCTCCAGGTGAGGTATTCCATTCATCTGAATTTCAATCGGTACGGTGACTTGCTGCTCCACTTCCTCGGCCGCGCGCCCCGGCCATTGCGTGATGATCTGGACGTAATTATTCGCTACGTCGGGGTAGGCTTCCACTGGCAGATTGTGAAACGAGATAGCGCCCCAGAGGAGCAGAAGAACCGTTACCATCATGATGATGAAGCGGTTTTTCAGAGCGTATTCGACGAACCCGCGAATCATCGTCTAATCCCTGCTTCCCATCGTCAAATTCCGGCTGACTCTGCGTCTCATTGTTCGACCGTGTTCTGTAGCACCAGGGCATTGGTCACAACCTGTTGCCCGGCCTGTACACCGGTGATGATCTCCTGCATGTTGTTCGGAAGCGTTTCGCCAGCTGTGACCTCCACCCGACGAAATGTTTTGTTTCCCGCTGGCATGTACACCCACTCCCTGTCATGCAGGTGCAATATCGCGTCCGCGGGAACGGCAGCGTGTGTCTCCTTTTTCTCGCCATGGAATGTCGCCGTCACGAACATCCCAATTTTCATCAATCCGGAATTCTCCACTTCGATTCGCACTTTTGCCGTTCGGAGGTTGGGATCAAGAATTGGCCCAATGTTGGCGATCCGCCCTCTAAATACCTTGTCGGGATACGCATTCAAACGAACTTCGGCCATCTCGCCTACATGCACGCTGGCAAGATCGTTCTCGTAAACATCGCAGAGAATCCATACATGGCTCAGGTCGGAGATCGTAAACGGATTGGGAGATCCCAGGCCCGCCACCCCCGCTGCGTTTGTAACCTGTTGGTCGGTAATCACTCCCGACACGGGCGCGTAAACGTCAACGATTCCTGACGGGTGGTCGAGGGGACTGCCAAGAACGCGAAGATGTTCCGCCGCCGTTTCCACGTCAACTTGTGCCTTGTTTTCGACATCCTCCGCAGTCTGATAGTCGTTCAAGGAGAAGGCACCCTTCTCATACAGCAGCTTTGCCCGCTCAAGTCGCACAGCGGCCAATTTTTCGTCAGCCTGCGCCTTTCGATAATCCGAAAATGCCGCGGCAATATCTGCGCTTTGCACGCGCATCAGTAGTTGCCCTTTTTTCACCGTATCGCCGAACCGTGCCTTGACTTCCACTACCCGTCCCGTTGCAATCGATATCACCGGCACTGTCCGCGCTACATCGGGGCTTACCACGCCCGTCGCCACCAACTGCGTGGTGGCCGCGTGCTCGATCGCTGTGAACAGCGGAAATTGTTCCGGGTGATCCACCGTGACGACGTTTACGTCTTGCTCGTGTTCGACCTTCGTCGCCGGCGGCGCTTCCGCCTTGGGATCAGCCTTGTTTTCGCCGCAACCAGTCGTAAAACCAGCCAGGGCAAGCGCTAACGCTAGGCATTCAGCGCCCATCCGAATCATTGTCTTACCTCACGTCCTACTGCGGGATTCGCGTATCTCGCCGCAGTAAAATAAAAAGCGAAATCATTAAATAGCTGTTCGATCGAAATGTTCCTGCCTTGGTCCTTTGAAGTAGTCGGATAGGGGTGCGCCCGGACAATCAAAGCGTCATATAAACCGCTTCGGGTGCGTAAACTTACGGCCTCTGTAACAGAATGTTTAAGACTGAAGAAGGAAGGATGGAGGAGCTCTGCCCAGGAGCGAAAATAGAGAAGGCTTTGCAGAGCCCTGGCTATCGAATGGACGAGCGCTCTTAAAATGGCTTTGTGGTCCGTCGAACTTGCTCTCACAACCCAACTCGCCCGCAGGATACTCAATCCGAATCAGGGCGGAGCTATCGCAGAACAGAATTGTTCCAGAATTCCAGCGGCTGCCATTTTCCTGAATGGCAGCCGGAAAGTCGCTGGCATCGGCCAGCCTGAATTTTCCATGGCCGTCGTTCAAGAGCACGGCAACTTGTTCGTGCTGCAACGACGTGGTGACGAGCACATCCAGGGCGTTGTCGCCGTTTAAATCGCGTGCCACGATCTGCAGCCCGCCGGAGGGCGCAGTTACGCCAAAGACTTGGGAAACTCCTGCGGTCAACTGGAATCGAATTGAATACTGTGTGACCTTGGAAGAACTGCCCTTTTGGACTTCTACAGTCGCTAGATCAGGTTTTTGGTCGCCGTCGAAGTCCGCGATGGCGAAGAATGAGTTGATTCCCAGCGTAGAGGACTGCGAGTGTCGCGTCGAATCGCCGGCGGCATCTGCCCGGCAAGACACGCCAACAACAACACACAGCATTAGAAGGGCTCTGCCAATAGCCCTCGCTGCGCTCGGATTATCACGGAACTGAAAGAGCATAAACTTTAAATCAGCGTAGTTTCTCGATGCTGCTTGTACTGTTACGCTCTGCCAGAATACCACTCCGCTGCGAAATCAGTCTATTTCGGCTCTCAAAACATTGGGGCTAGCTAGCGTTTGCCTGGAGGAGGCGCAGCGGGAGCGGCGCCAGGTGACGTGTGGGGGCTCGGCGGTTTCCTGAAGCGCGCATCATCAATTGGGGGATCAATTTCGACCTTTTCCACGAGAATTCTCTGCGTAACATCCGTGCCGGGAGAGTTCGAAACAAGCTCGAACGCGAACTTCAGCCCTCCGATGTCCCGGTAATCGTGAAAAAGCGTCTCCCGCGTGACCGCTTCGCCATTCACGCTGTCAACCCCGCTCCACTTAACCAGCAAATATGTCTCTTTGTCGAAAAAGTAGGACGAAACTTGGCCGTCCTTGTGCGTCACCTTGAGAACGTAAGTGTCCCGTCCTTCTACTTTCGCCGTGCCAATCAGTTCAATCGTGTTTCCTTTGGCTTTGGCGTCCACCAACGGGCCATCGAAGTCCGCTTCATTCGTCACATCCTTCACTTCGTCCGCCGACATCGGCTCCGCACCCTCTTTGCCGACAAAGGGATTGATGATCCATCCCACGTCTTTGCCGTTGAAGGACCGCACGATAGTCTTATTTTGGATGGTAACTTCGTTGTGCATCTTTCCCGGCCGTTTGAACTCCGCCAGGAATGGTCCGTACAACTCGGGATTGAAATAAAGTGTGCCTGTAATGCGTTCCGATTGAACGGCCTTGGCCTTTTCAAGCCCTCCGCGCGCGGTCAGTACTTTGGCGACGATCTCATCGGCGGTCTGCCCCGCCGCTTTTGCCGCGCTGCCGAGTTGAATCCCCGACAAGAGCGCAAGCTGGAACATGGCCAGTAACAGTGCGCGCTGCATACTTCCGTACGGTTTCCTGTTCATCGGCATCCCATTTGGAAAACGTGGCCTTTCACGACCACATCCCTTTCATGCTAAGTGCAGAAGCACTCCAGGTCAATTTCGTTGCCTGGAAGGTCTTCTCAGCCTGCTCCTCTCTCATAGATGACCTCCAAAAAAAAAAAGAAACAAGATGGTCTTGACGGAGTATAGATGGACGAATACCCTGCGGCACCAGGTAGTTTTGAGGGTGCCAAGCTATCAAGCGAAAAGCTTGCAGTAGTTGTGCCACGCCAATGAATAGACCTGGATGGGAGAGACAATGAAACGGATGCGATGGACTGTAATTCTACCAGCCCTCTTACTGGTTTCGTGTTTGGCGAAAGCTCAGACTCTCCCGCCGGATGGCACCAAGCAGGTGGATAAGGTCTTTGAGAAGTGGGACAAGCCAGACTCGCCAGGCTGCGCGCTCGGAATTTACAGGGATGGACAAATCGTCTACAAGCACGGCTATGGAATGGCCGATCTGAATGACGATGTGCCCATCACTCCCGGGACCGTCTTCCACGTAGCGTCCATGTCCAAACAATTTACGGCCGCTTCGATTGTCCTGCTTGCCCAGCAAGGGAAACTTTCTCTCGATGATGATGTGCGCAAATACATTCCAGAGCTGCCAGACTTCGGCGAGCGCATCACCATCCGCCACCTGGTCCATCACACCAGCGGTCTTCGCGATCAGTGGAATCTTCTTGAGCTGGCGGGATGGCGCTATTCACTGGATTTGATAACGGATGACGACGTGATGTCCGTGATGACCCGCCAGAAGGACCTGAACTTCAAGCCCGGCGATAAACATGTTTATTGCAATACGGGCTATACGCTCATGGGCCTGATCGTCAAGCGGGTGAGCGGCATGTCCCTGCGCGAGTATACGACCAAGAACATTTTCGAGCCGCTGGGAATGAGGCACACCCACTTCCGGGACGACCATGCGGAAATCATTAAGCACGATGCGCTCGGCTACGAACAAGAAGCAAAGGACAAACCCTTCCGCATGAGCTTGACCAACTTCGACACCGTCGGCGCAACCAGCCTGCACACCACGGTCGAAGACCTGCAGCTCTGGGATGAGAATTTTTATCATCTTCGCGTAGGGGGACCAGCGTTTCTTCAACAGATGCTCGAGCGCGGCAAGCTCAATAGTGGCGAACAGCTCGACTACGCCTTCGGGCTGGTGGAGAGCAAATACAAAGGCCTGCCAACGGTTGACCACGGCGGCGCCGATGCCGGCTATCGCTCGGATCTGATACGTTTTCCGGAGCAGCATTTTTCCGCGGCTGTGCTTTGCAACTCCGCGGAAACCAATCCAAGTGCATTGGCGCGCCAAGTCGCCGACATCGTGCTTGCGAAAGATCTAAAACCCACTGAAGTAACTCCGACGAAAGAACCGACTAAGAGCGTCACAGCGACTCTCACGGCGGAGCAGATGGCCGCGATAGCGGGATTGTATTGGAACAAGGAAGAGGATGATTTCGAGAAAGTCCAAGTGAAAGATGGCAAGCTGCAGATTCAACTTGGCAGCGAGTTTCGCACCCTCAAGCCCGCGGGAGAGGCGCATTTCCATGTGGCTGACGTTCCCTGGGGCGATGATGTAGACATTCACTTCGTCTCGGCGGCGGAGAAACCCAAACGTCTCGAGCAGAGCTTCGGCGGAGGAAAGCCAAACATTTTTGAATCTGTCACAGCGTATTCTCCCACCGCGACGGAACTGGCTGAATATGCGGGCGCGTACGTCAGCGAAGAAATCGATCCCATTTATCGCTTCGCTCTTCAAGACGGCAACTTGAGTCTCATGCGTCTGAAGAACAAACCCGATACCCTTCGACCAGAGGTGCGCGACGTTTTTACCGGGGAAATTGGCACCGTGCGCTTCTCGCGCGACGCGAATCAGCACATTTCCGGGTTTATTCTGAACGCCGGACGCATCCAGAATTTCCGCTTCTCAAGAAAGCCAGACTGAGCTTCGCAGCGAGCTACACCGCAGTGAATAGAGAGCCGTCCGCGGCGACATAACCATAGGCCATGCGCGGCGTATTAAACGCGAAGCCCGGGTTTCCCTCGCAGTCCAGCAGGATGAGTCCTCCAGTGGCATGGGTACGTTTAGCAAGAAGGTGAACAGCTTCGCGAGCAGCGAGCATGGCGACGTCAGCAGCACATGAGTGAGATGCCGGGCTAGATGACTCTCGAGAAGAATCGGACACACAAAAGGAGTTACTTCCGGAGCGGAGGAAATCGACGGCCGCTTTGGCCATGACGATCTTCATGATGGCTTCGCCATATCCGGTGCAAGATACGCCGCCAGCCGTGGAATCGGCGTAGCATCCGCACCCAATCAAGGGCGAATCGCCAACGCGTCCGGGAAGCTTGCAGCATGTCCCTCCGGTGGACGTGGCTGCAAACAGCTTACCGTGCGAATCGATCGCGACGGCGCCGACTGTACCCTGCTCGTGCCCGCGATGGTGCGCCGCAGCGTGTTTATCCCTGCTGCAAAGCTGCCAAGCCTCGCGCTCCGCATCGCTAACGAGTTCTGCCGAGTCGCACAACGCGAAGCCATGGTCTCTGGCGAACCGTTCCGCGCCCTCGCCGACCAACATCATATGCGGGCAATGCTCCAGCACGGCGCGCGCAAGACGGATCGGATTGCGAATTCGTTGCAGCGCAGCAACAGCCCCAGCGCGCAAGGTCGCGCCGTTCATCACAATCGCGTCGCACTCGACGCGCCCATCGAGATTCAGATGCGAGCCGAACCCTGCATCGAACACTGGCTCGTCTTCTAGCACGACAATCGCGGCTTCCACTGCGTCCAAAGCGGAACCGCCTCGCGAAAGAATCGACCAACCTGCTTCGAGTGCTCCCCGGCACCCCGAATTGCACGCCTCAACGGCTTCGTCGGGAATATCCCAAGCCCCACCATGCACAATCAGAGAAGGTTTCATCGCGACGAGAATGGCAAAGCGAGCGGAGTTTGTCCAGAACGGGGAAGCGCGGACGTGTCCATCCCCTAGATGAAGAAATCAAGAACGAAGAGAACCGCTCCCAAAAAAAGCAGTATGAAGGCAGGATTGATGTGCCGGCGAGGAAATCGGCTGAGCGATTGAATAAACTGCGAAGGCACCGCCTTAAGCCGAGACTCTTCCCGAACGCTGTAAAAGGGCCCGATCACTATGTAGCGCGAAAGGCTGCGCCGGAACGCCCCGAACTCATCGTGCACCCAAATTGAAAAATCGTCACGATTGCGCCAAACAAGTGCCGCGCCGATCGTGAAGGCGACATATCCAAGTACAGTTAAAAGCCCGAGCGCCGGGCCAGCTCCCCAATACATGGTGCCTCACAGACGACCCACCACATCGGTAGGACGTCAAAAAAAGCCGAAAGGTTACTCGTCCTCGTGAATCGTAGTCAGCCGGACGATTTCAAATTCTTTTTGCCCAGCCGGCGTAGTCACTTGCACTTCGTCGCCAACCTTCCGGTTCAGCAAAGCCTTGCCGATGGGCGAAGTGGTCGAAATCAGCCCTTTCTCGACATCCGCCTCTTCCGTGGTGACCAGCTTGTACTCAATTTTCAACTCTTTGTGAATGTCCAGCACCACAATGCGCGAACCATACCCCGACCGGTCTTTCGGAATATTGCTTAGATTCAGCATGCCCAAGTCGCCCATCCGCTTTTTGAGCTGCCCAATGCGCGCGTCGACGTACCCCTGCCGCTCTTTGGCGTACTTATACTCCGCGTTCTCGGAAAGGTCCCCGTGCGCCCGGGCCTTGGCGATCTCCTTGGGGAGGTCAATGTTCAGCTCGTGCTCGAGGTTGTCGATTTCCCCTTGCAGGCGCTGTTTGATCTTCGCGAGCGGGTCAGACATGTTCGTAGGTCACCAAAAGTGGCTGCCAAAAAATGTTCGCGGAGTCCGGTTTAGCAGGGTGGCTCGCCGGACTCCGCGCGAATAAGCATTATAGATGCGTCCCATTTGCCGCCACAAGGGGCAGCCCCAGATAGTTTTGAGGTGCGCCCAGAGGTATTTGGGCCCCTCCTCCATTGCAAAATTCGTAGGGGCGCAGCACGCTGCGCCCCAGCTTGCCCAGGCAGTACGAATCGAGGTCAGTGAACTTCAACCTCGATGTCCTGAGACTGCGTTTTACCAGCAGCGTCTTCGATAGTAAGCGTGTATGTTGTTGATTTTTCTGGCGTTACATCAACGCAGCGTGCTCCCGACGGCCACACCGGCTCGGATTGCGGCTCCAGCTTCACGGTTTTAGCGTTCGCTACACCGTAGCAAAGTCGCGCCGATTCACCACGCCGAATCGTCGTGGGACTAGCGTAAAAATTAAGGATCGCCAGGTCCTTGCCACCAAGCTGCTCGACGGCCAGACGGTCCTGTTCGTGCTGCTTCTCAGCTCGTTCCTGCGCCGCTTGGCGGTCGATATTGCGCCTATCCTGCCAGCGCGAATACATAACAAACACAACACCGAGCAACACCACGACGAGCACGGCGGAAGAATATGCCAGCGGGTTCTTTAGAAGAGATCGCGGCTCAGAAACCGGGTCAGACGCCATGCACATGCTCCGAGAGGTAAAAAGCTCCCCAAATCAAAATAACTTGGATGCGAATTCGAGGAAAAAAGCTAATTGCCTTCGATTTGCACAGGCTGGAGAAGAAGTTCTCCTACAAAGTAATTCACTTCGCAGCGCGAGCCAACTCCCGCCAGGTGACCAACTTAATGTTCTGCTCGCGCACCAACGCTCGGAACTCTTCGCTGGTGAAGTAGTTGAAATCGCGCTGCCGCCACGCCGCACCCCAGGTTTCGCGCTCACGCGTGGCCGCCCGCATCTCGTCATCATCGAAAGCCAGATGAATAATGAAGACAGTTACCCCCGGCTGAAGATTCTTCAATGCCGTGGTGTAGAAATCCGCCCATTTTTCCGGCGCTACTCCCGGCTCAATCGTCACGGTGTGATCCACAACGAGATCATCGGGACTCAATGAACTTTCCAAGTAAGGCCGGTCTGCGAACCAATCCCGCACCAGGAACACCGGCAATTTGTATTCATGCGCCACACGCAAAACGCTCTGAAATATATCCTTCCCATTTTCAAAGAGCCTGTATTGATGCGAGTCAAGGTGCGTCGGCCGGACACCCATTGCTAGAGCTCTCTCTATTTGCGCGCGAAGTTCGAGTTCCACTTCCTTGGCGTCGATGTGCGTAGTTTCCGTCCAGCTCAAGTGAAAATACCCATTCGAATCAACGAGACTCGGCACTTTGTCGCGCGGAGCCGCCGGCCCCCAACGATAGAAAATGCGTTCGCTCGTCAACGTCAGATGAAGTCCGACATCCGCATCCGGATGCGACTTCGCATAATCCGCCATTTCCGGAAACCACGAACAAGGCACCATGATGCTCGCGGAAGTAACCAGCCCGCTTTCAAGACCCTTGATCGACGCCGCATTCACCGAATGTGTCATGCCCAGGTCATCGGCATGTACGATCACCAATTTCGCATCCCGTGGGTAACCGAGCTTTTCCGCCAAGGTTTTGGCGACCGTCTGCGGGTGCGCGGTACTGGCCGTGATCGCCAACAAAAAGAGAGTCATCCCCAAGAATTTGTGCATGATTGCACGCCGCACGCGCAACAAACTCAATGCTGCGCCACAGCCGCAGCGGGCGGCGGATTCTTCACATAAGTATTCAGCCAGTTGTTCATCTCCCAGAACATGTGCAGCACCGATTCCCACCCCGCGTACCCGTGTGATTCAAGCGGCAGCAGCACGAAGCGCACCGTCGCCCCATGTCCCTTCAACGCGCTAAAAAGCCTTTCGCTCTGAATCGGAAACGTGCCCGAATTATTGTCCGCCTCGCCGTGAATCAACAAAATCGGCGTCTTGATTTTATCCGCGAACGAGAACGGCGACATCTTGTAATAAATTTCCGGCGCCTGCCAGTAGGTCCGCTCCTCATTCTGAAAACCAAAAGGCGTCAACGTCCGGTTGTAAGCTCCGCTCCGCGCAATCCCAGCCTTAAACAAGTCACTGTGCGCCAGCAAATTCGCAGTCATAAAAGCGCCATAGGAATGCCCCATAACCGCCACTCGATTGCGATCCACCACACCAAGCCGCACGCCCTCATCAATCGCCGCTTTGGCGCTAGCCACAAGTTGGTCTACGTACGTATCGTTCGGCTCCGCATTGCCTTCGCCAATGATGGGAATTGTGGCGTTTTCCAGCACCGCATAGCCCTGCGTCGCAAAAGGTACCGGCGAACCCCAATACAAGAACGTGAACTGGTAAGGTGATCCTGTAACCTGTCCCGCTGCCGACTTCGTCTTGTATTCCGTCGGATACGCTTCCATCAACGCAGGCAGCGGCCCATCCGAAGGCTTGTACTCCGGCGGCAAATAAAGATTCGCGCTCAAATCGACGCCATCCGCCCGCTTGTAATGCAATACCTGTTTCTTGGGCAATGGACCATTGCCGTACGGATTTGGAAAAAAAGTCACCTGTTCCGCGGAAGCACTCCCGATTTTCTGAATGTAGTAATTCGGGCTCTGCTCCTGCGATTCTCTACGTGTCAAAATTGTTCCGGCGGCCGGATCAAGAACGGCGGCCGCAGTCTCAAAATACGGAGCAACCGATTGCCAAAGCTGCTTTGAGTCTCCATTCGCCGCACTCATCACGGATAGAAATGGCTTGTCGCCTTCCGCAGAAGCGCCCTCACCTTTGAAGTAAATGCCTTTGCCGTCTGGAGTTATTTGGATGACAGGCTTGCCCGCGGAATTGTATTCCTCGACCGCCGTCCCGGGATCGTGATAGCGGTCCTCGAACGAACCTTCGAACAATTTGGCCGGCATCGCCGGGGCGGAAGGTGCCACCGCCAAAATGACGCGCTTGCGGTCTTTCCATCGGAGTTCTTCGACAAGTGCCAGATGATCGTTGCCCCATGCGACGCGCCGATAACGAACGGGAAGCTCCGCCAACTTACGTGGCGCACTTTCAAATGGCGCGTCCAGAAGGAACAAAGTGTCCCGCACAGCAGCATCCTTTCGCGGATCGCCGCCGTCCCCCGCCTCCACCCAGAAAACGGAAGCTGGAGCATCGCTTCGCCATTCATGATCCCGCGGCCCAGGCGCAACGGCGTCATGAATGTTTGGAATATTGTCTTCGAGTGGCTTGTCCACTAACTGCTTCGCTGTTCCCGTCTTCAGGTTGACGGCCGACACGCGCTCCGGAAACGCATAAAACGGCAACAGATATGTATAGGGATGATGCCGTTCAAACAAAAGCACCCATTTCCCATCCGGCGAAGGCGTCGCCTCCACGAACACGCCAGCTTTCCCCAGCAGTACCGACCCGCCATCCAGCCGGACGACTGCAATCTGTGACTTCGCGTAGTAATCAAAAAACTGCTCATCCTCCGGATTCTTCAGGAGATCTTCGAACGTAGCTCCAGGCGTCACGCGCCCGAGATTTTCCTGCACCACAGGTCCTGTCGGCACTTCGCTCCGCACCGGCGCCGCGCCGCGCTCCGCCGGAACCGTTCTGCACACCAATCCCAGACTGTCACTCAACCATTCACACGGCGGCCCAAAAATACCGTTCAGCGCAATTCCCGGCAATCGCCGCGCCTGCGCCGTCTCCACATCCACAATCCAAAGACTGAGCCCGGCGTCTTCCTTCGCATCGCTAATATTCACAAACGAGATCTTTCGCCCGTCCGGCGACCAATCCGCAAACCTGATCTTCGCGTGCTCAGGCAATCCGGAGACAGCAATCGGTTTGCCGTTAGGCAGAATCTGCAACTCGAGCGAAGTGTCATAGCGCCCTCTGCTCGGACCATCCGTCTTGGGATTGAATCGCAACCCCGCCAATCGAAGCTCGGGCTGAGCTAGTTCTGCAATCGTCGGCAACCCAGAAAAATGTTCAATCAACATCCAGCGCTTGCCCGCCGGGCCCCTCGCCGGAGAAAGCGCGACCCCTGGAGTCGGCAAAGCATCAACAATGTCGACAATAGCTTTGGGTGGCTGCTGATATTGCAGATTGGTCTGCGCCCGCCCTAGAGACCCTGTCAGAGCAAAAAATATAATTCCAAAACGAAAGGAGATCTTGCGAACTTCGGAATGAACTGGCATGCCCATACCCCCTCGCCAACCTGAACCCGTATTGATGGGCGCATTTTGGCGGTAAATTCGCCGGTGGGCAATAGCAATTTAAGAAGCTGTGAGAACGCCCTTACGCGTCGTCGTAGTCTTCCTTCAGCGAAGCCAGAAACGCCGCCAGCGCCGCTACGTCATCCTCGGTCAACGACATCCCCTGAAATTCCGGCGGAGCATTTCTCAGTGCGCCTTGATGGGCCAGTTGCGAGCTTTTGATGTAGAACTCCACCGCGTCCGTGAACTTCGCCGCGCTTCCGCTGTGAAAATACGGAGCCGAATCTTCCAGATCGCGAAGCATCGAAGTCTTGAACTGGGCAATCGTCATCGGCAGCCCTTGGTCCACCGCGCAATTCTGCACGATCGCACACACCACCGTGCTCAGGTTTGACTGTGGATTCGGAATGTCTGGATTCAGATACACATTCCATAATCCCAAGTCCGCATAAATCGGATTTCCCGGCACGGCGGTGTGGCGGAACGTCTCGAGAGCGTTCGGATGGTTCGCCGAGGCGGGCATGTACTGATTGAAATTGGCCATGCGATCGGCCTGATTCGGCACCACGAGCGCGGCAAACGCGCCCGCGCCGTTAGCTGCGTCATACTCCGCTTGGGCTACGCCGGTGTTATGAAAAGTGAAGTCCGTGAAGTTTGGCGCCACATGGCACGCCGCGCAGTTCCCCGCGTGTTGTGATCCATCCGTTGCATTCACAGCCGCCTTCAGAAATATTTTCAATCCCGCCAGCTCCAGCGCCCCAAAAGCAAACGGCTGAGCGTGGTACTTGAAGCTCCCATACGTCCCGTCCACAAAAACTGGGTTGTTCAAGTTCTGCAGCTGCACCAACAGCTTTTGATTGTATTGAGCAAGCGTCTGCCCCGCAATCGGCTGCACGGGAAGGTGATTGATGCGCAGAAAAACATCGTAGGGGGAACCAATGTACCGCCCGTTCTCATCCTGCTGGAAAAGCAATCCATCCAGATACTGCCCCAGCATCTGCGCCATGTCCTCAACGATCTGCTCGTCGCTCGCGCTCCTCACGTCCAGGCGATACGCCGGCGGCAAATGGCAATCCGAAGGAATCGTCGGGTCCGTCCCCAAGAAAATCGCCGCATACGAAAATCCGCAACCGAATTCCGTTGCGGGATCATTCTTTCCGTTGTCGTTGCGGATCACATTCGCAATATGTGCGATAGCCTGCTGGTATTGGTCCGGCGCCCATCCGAAGTTGCGGCCGGTAAGCGTCGACTTCGCGAGGTCCGCCGGATCTGTGAACTCCCCGTCAAAATGCAGAAATGATGGCCCTTCATGCGATTGCATAGAGCCCACCATGTGCATGGAATTCCTGGGCGTAGCCGTGAAGCCGGTCAGCATTCGCGGGATCGGGCTATGATCTGTAAAGTCGGCATACGTGCGGTTTCCCGCTCCGGGCACCCCCTGCATCTCAACGACGAAGTGGCACGAGCGGCAATTAATGGATTGCCCCGCAAACGGCCCGGGCAGCGGTCCATTCGGAGTCTGTACCATGGCCACCACCGGATCTCCCACTGCCAGCGGGGCATTCACGTCCATCATGTTTGCCGCAAAATACTCCGCGAACCGCGTATCCACAAACATGCGCTCCCCGATGTTCTGCTCCGCGGGTGTCACGTCCACATCCGTCTCGAATTGCGGAGCTTTTCCAGACCCGCATCCCGATAACCACGGCAGCAACATCCCTCCCAACCCGCAAATCAAAATTGCCAACCTCGTCCGTCGCATGTTCTCCCTCATTGGCCGTCTCCCGTGGCGGGCTGGCCGGCGTAACTGAACAAACCGGTCTTTCCCAAACTCTTCACATACGCAATCACTTGCCAGCGCGTCTGCTCCGGCAATTTGCTCCAGGTGGGCATTCCTTTCGGAAGGTTCCCGTTCTTTAGCAGCCAGAAAATTTCGCCATCTGTTGCGTCTTGCACTCGCGAACTTCGCAAGCTTGGTTTCTTGCCGCGTCCCTCTCCATCGGGTCCATGGCACTTCGCACAATGATCTTGAAACACTCCTTTACCTGCCGCGATGGCATCCGCCTGCCCTGCAAAGGAATTTGTGCGGGCCCGGTCAACGTCAGGCACATGTTTTAGCCATGAGCCATCCGCCGTCGCATAAACCGCTGCTGCCGATGCAAGCGCGAATGCGAGCGCCAGCAAATTCTTTCGATGTGTCGATTTCCCTGGAGCCATTAGTTCGCCCCCTTGTGGTTTCGGCTGAAGATCTGCTGAATTTCGTAGGAAACCTTGAACCGGTAGATCACCCCCACGCTGTTGCTGTTCAAGCCAAAACTGGGCGAGAAGGTAAGCGTCGGGCCTTTCGGAATGTCAAAACTCACTGTTGGCGCCAGGTATTGCGACGTTTGCTTCCACCCGAAGCTGTAGCGATCTCCCAGTCCGCCGTACATCTCCGCGCCGACCGCGAAGTTTTGCCGGCAAAACACGCAAGGCCGCGCGCTCGCTTTGAACGCCAAAGGTCTGCTGGTGCCCAGCGCATAGCCAAACTCCCACGGCTCGTTGCTCAGATTTTTCTCCGCGATGAAGTTCTCGGAGACGTTCCAGCCCTTGAGGGTGCTCGATAGAATCAACTTCAGTTCCATCGAGCGCTCCACCTTCTGGCGCGCCTGTGCATTCGTCAGCAGCAAATCCGAAACGCCGTGATGTCCGGTAATTTCCAAAAAGCTGCGATCCGCTCCGTTTACGTCCTCGTATTCCATGTACAAGACGGGGTTGATGAAGTGATCCCGCATGAAGGGACGGACTCGGTTTTCCCATCGAAACCCGGTGAACACGGTGCTGTCGTTCTGCGTGGACTGGCCGGAAAGGTAGACTTCCGTGGTCCACCAGCCTTTCGCGCCGTATTCCAATTCCAGGGTGGCCGATTTGAATGAGTTTCCGTATTTTGGTGTCCCATTCGCTGTTTTGACGGCGACTTCAAGATTTCCCGGCTCCTCAAGGGCATCGGAATAGGTCACAAAGTAGGGAGGTTCCTGCGCTCGCATGGGCCGGGGGCAAGACCCCGTAAGTCCAAGAGCAAAAACGACCAAGATCACAAGACGAGCTGGCATGAACCATCTAACTGGATAAAGAATAAGGACTAAGCGCATCTACACTCCGTCATAGTTGCAAATGATTTACAACAAGAATGCATATGAGACTAAATTAGTCCTAATTTAGATGCAAGTCATTTTCATGTAAAAGTTTTGTAATCGACTATCTATTGTAGTAGTTACCGCACGTCCTTCCTTTGCCCTGAGTTGTCTGCTATGCGCGGGAAAGGAAGCTCAGGTTCTTGCTTATCTATTGCGCGTCCGGAGGCTTCGCGCTGGAATTGCCATTCAAATAGCGGTCAAACCAATAGAGCTGCCAGTTCAGACTTTCGACCAGATGCTTGGGCTCGCCGGTTCGCGTCAGATTGTGGTTCTCTCTCGGGAAAAAAATGATCTCCGAGGGCACGCCATAATGCTGCAGCGCACGGAACCATTGCTCGCCCTGTTCGATGGGAACGCGGAAGTCATTGTCCGAATGCAGAATGAGCGTGGGCGTGCGGACGTTGCGCGCATATTTTAAAGGCGAAGCGTCCCAGTATTGGTCGTAGTCGTCGAAGATGATTCCTTTGAAATAGTCTTCGTGGCCGTAAGCTCCGTCGCGAGTGCCGTCGTCGCTGATGAAATTGGAGAGCGACCGCAACGTCACTGCCGCCTTGAAGCGGTTGGTATGCGAGACGATCCAGTTCGTCATGTAGCCGCCGTAGCTCCCGCCCGTCACGCCTAAATCATTCGCATCTACCCAGGGATATTGCTTCAGCGCGGCGTCCACTCCAGCCATAATGTCCTGATAATCCATGACGCCCCAATTGTTGATCTCGCCGCGCTCGAATTTTTCTCCATATCCCGTCGACCCGCGCGGATTGCAGAAAAAAACCGCGTAGCCCTTCGCGGCGTACACCTGAAACTCGTGATACCAGTCCACGCCAAACATGCCTTCCGGCCCGCCATGAATCACTAGCACCATCGGATACTTCTTGCCAGCTTGCCAGCCGAGCGGCTTCACAAAAAAGCCGTCTACGGCCCAGCCATCCGTGCTCTTGTAAGCCAAGCGCTCGACCGGCTGAAGCTCCAGCTGCGCCCACAATTCGCTGTTCACATGCGTCAACGGCCGCTCGCCCGAACCATCCAAATTGGAAATGTAAAGATCATCGAGATGCTGGAAATCATTCGCGAGATACACCATTTTCCCGGAGCTCTCGTTCACATCAAACGCGTGAATGCCTCGAGGCCCCGAAGTCACCGCCGTGAAAGTGCGTGCAGCCAAATCCGCGCGGAAAATATGTGTTTCGCCCTTAACGCCGACCGTAAAAAGGACCGAGCCAGTCGTGGGCCAGCGCAATTCCCCGGCGATGTTGTCGAAATCCTTCACAGCAAGCTGCGAGGCAGCGCCGCCTGCGGAGTCGGCAATATATAGTTTCGGAAACTGGTGAACCGCAGTCTGCCCGGTGAAAAGAATTTGCTTGCCATCCGGTGACCAGCGCGGATTTTCATCCTCGAAAGCATGATCGGAAATCTTCGTCAGCGTGCCACCTGTCGCAGGAATCACCCAAACGTCGGTATTGTGGCTGTCGTCATAAGCCTTTCCCGTTCGATCGGAAACAAATGCAATGCGCGTCCCATCGGGGGACCACTGCGGATCCGTATCGTTCCAATCCTGGCCCTCTGTAATTTGCTTTGCTTCTCCGCCCGGCACGCTCACAACCCACAAATGCCGCCGCTTATCGTCAAACCACCCGGTGTCGTTGAAGTTGTACTGAATGTGCGTGTAATGCCGCACATCGCTCTTGCGATCGGCCGTCGCCACGCCGTCCATCGGCCCAGAAGTGCTGACCACAACGATGCGCGATCCCTCCGGCGACCATTGGTAGCTCTGCACGCCGTTCTTTAATTTTGTCAGCGCAATCGCTTCCCCCCCGCCGGCGATCGAGAGCAAATAAATCTGGGACTTCGGCGTTTCTCCCGCCGGAAGATCCACGGACCGCGCGGAAAGAATCGCCAGTGTCTTTCCATCGGGACTCCAACGCGGCGAGGTCGAACTAAACCCCTCCGCACTCAATCGCCGCGGCGCGGCTGAGCCGTCCGCAGGCACAACCCATATCGATGATTCGCGCCGGTTCTTTTTCTGATCGATGACCGTCAAAACATAAGCCACAACTTTCCCATCCGGCGAAATATGGGGATCGCCAACAAATTTGAACAAGAGATAATCCTCGGGAGTAACGCCGCGCTTGGTCTGCGCCCGCGACAGTCCGGCTCCAAACACCGCCGCAAGCAATCCAACAACAACCAATAATCTGCGAATGTTTTTCATAGTGCGTGAAACTCTAGCACAGCAAGAAATAAGCACAAGCGATTCAGCCTTGGCGATATAGTCGGGTGTGAACTGGGGGCAGACGATTCTTCGTGGACCGCGGCCACATCGTTCCGAGTGCGGCCCAGAATGAATCCTATTGCTGCAGGGGAGGCGGGGCAGCGGACATCTTGCGCGCGACGTCTTCTTCGGATTTGTCGTGGAGCTCGCGGACCTTGGCGAACTCTTTTTGCGCGGCGGCCTCATTCCCTGTGGCTTGGTAGGCGCGGCCAAGACGGTAATGCGCATCTGGTTGTTCCGGATCCAACTCCACAGCGCGCTTTAGGGCGGTGATCGCGGCTGGATATTCCCGGCGCTGGGTAAGAATGGCTCCTAAATCGAGATACGCAATACGAATGTCGTTGTGCGCCTGCAAAGCCTTCTTGAGCAAAGGAACAGCCGCATCCGGGTTGTTCCTCTTCATCTCTATATCGCCAAGATATGCCAGGGCTTGCGCGTTATCCGGGTCAACGGCCAGCTCAGCTTTGAATTCGATCTCCGCTTCATCGTATTGCTTCAGCTTCCAGTGAAGGTAGCCCAGCCCAAAATGCAAGTTTGGTTCCTGAGGGGCGGCTTTCACGGCCTCCTGGAACTCGGCAATGGCTTCGGGAGTCCTCCCGAGGCCGTCCAAAGCTTCCCCCGCAAGAACGTGTACTGCAGACGAATTTGGATCGTGCTGCTCGATCTGACGAAACTCTTCGAGCGCACAGTCGAACTTTTTAGCCCAGAGACAGCTTTGCGCAAGTACTTGCCCCAGCTGGACATTGCCCGGATCGGCCTTCGCCGCCAGCTCAAGATGGTTCGAGGCCTCCGCAAACCGCTTCGTTCCGTAGTAGCTCAAGCCAAGCAGCGCGTTCGCCTGCATACTATCCGGCTGGTCGGCCAAAGCGGCGTTGAGCGGGGCTATAGCCGCCTCAAAGTGGCCTTGCTTGAACTCCGCAAGCCCGAGATTCAGCTGGATTCCGGGGAGCTTGGGATCCAGAGCCAGCGCCTTCCTGTAGGCAGAGGCCGCTTCCGAATACTTTTGCACTCTGGAGAAGTCCACCCCCAGGCTAGCGAGGGCTCCAGCATCGCGCGGGTTCTGCTCGATCACCGCCTGCCACACTCGGATAGCGTCGTCCAGTTTCCCTTGCTGCTCGAGAGCGATGGCTTCCGATGGGCTCGGCGATTGTGCGAACACAGAGCTTACCCACATTAGGGCGACAGCCACGAGATATACAAGCCGAGGTCTTGGGAGCAGCTTAGTTAACATTTTGTCCCCCTCCCCCCCGTTTTCCCGCAACTGCACATTCTAAAGGGTTTTAAGTTCTTTGTTTTTGAAACTGCGCATTCTAAAAGAGTTATGGGCGCAATTTTCGAAAATGCAGATTCTAAAAGAGATGATGCTGGATGAGCGAAAAGCGTCATGGACGGTGTTCCACCAAAATTCAAGGAATTTGCAAAGAGGGAAACGAACGAGGCCGTGGTGAAGTTGGAAGTAGCAACAAGCGGCTCTGAATGTTCGCCGTTGCTGGGGCGAAAAAGAAGCTGCGGCGACCGAAGCATGGGAGATGGTAGCAAGATATACAGCATTAGTCACTTATTCTTTTTGTATCGTTCGAACGCACTGTGGAAATCTTCGGCGAACGGTGTCAACGCTTCAAGCCACAATCTTCAATTTCACGCCACAACAAGCAACGCCGAAAAGAAAAGCCCCGCTCGCAGTGCGTGCGAGCGGGGCCAGGGTGCTGCTTCCGGGGTGATTAGAAGTAAATCTTGCCGCCGAGCTGCAAGATTCTCGGGTCAAAGGCTGAGGTCACCGCGCCGAAGTTCGAAGAGCCAAGGCCGGTGCTTACAGCGTTAAATTGCGTGTGGTTCCAGGTGTTGAAGGTTTCCAAACGCAGTTCCAAGTAGCTGCCGCGTGATTCCCAGAGGTTGAACCTCTTGAAGAGCGACAGGTTCCAGTTATCGCGTCCAGGTCCACGCAGATCATTGTGTGGCAGAGTGCCCCAGGCGCCGATGGCTGGAGCCGAGAACGCAGTGGGGCTAAACCACTCGTTGACGGTGTGCGGAGTCGTGAGCGTGCCGGTCAGGTCAGGCCGGTTATTGCCGCCTACGCCGTTGCCCTGTTGATTGCCGGTGAGTGTGATGTTGAGGGGTAGGCCGGACTCCAAGGTGACGATGCCGGAGATTTGCCAGCCGCCGACAACTGTCTTGAGTAGCTTGCTCTCGCTGTGGCGGAAGAGCGGAATGTCGTAGATGAAGTCCACGACAGCCACATTGGTGCGATCGTAGCCGCTTAGTCCGACGTCATACTTCCAGCCGGCATAGGGATTGGAAACATTGCCCAGATCGCCACCGCCGTTGCCAGCCGTGGTCGGGTCGTTCGCGCGCGAAAGCGTGTAGAAAGCACGAAGGGTCAAGTCGCGGCTAAGCTGCGAGTTCAGGTCTATTTGCAGGCCGTTGTAGTCTGTGTTGGCTTCGTTTTCGTACATGACGATGGTATTGAAGCCGGGGTACTGCAGGCCTGGCGCGATGTTGTAGTTGAGAGACGGTTGGCCGGGTATCAAACCAGCAACTTCCGGTATCTGGGTCTCGTTAAACAAGTTGATGTTCCGCTGGTCATTCTGGTGACGGCCCTGGTTGCCAACGTAACTCACCGACAACACAGACTTGGTTCCGAGAGCGCGTTGCATGCCGAAACTCCACTGGTAGCTGACCGGCGGCTTGTAATCGCTTATATCCAAGCCTGTGATGCCCGCAGGGTTAATCGGTAGGGTCACCGGGGTGCCGTTAGAGAGCGCGATGCTCGGATTCTGCATCGTCACCTGGGGAGTATTGACCTGGAGACTGAACGGAATATTCGGACCGGCGTTGTACATGTCGTTGCCCTGAATGCGCTCGTACATGATGCCGAACCCGCCGCGGATAACGGTCTTGCCGCTTCCCGTCA
>Ga0210391_10001026_pt1 | contig 26444 bp, 25 predicted proteins | sample IncBWC12OmetaG_FD_160573 | JGI IMG/M metagenome (GOLD analysis project Ga0210391, IMG submission 160573) | Forest soil microbial communities from Barre Woods Harvard Forest LTER site, Petersham, Massachusetts, United States - Inc-BW-C-12-O ... | reverse complement strand
GCGCGAGTTCCTCCGCAAGCCCGTCGATTTGCGACGGAACGATCGCGCTGCTCGCAATCACTGCCCCACTGACACGGCTGCCGAATCCGATCACGTTGGGCCGATGAAGCGACTCAATCGTCAAGTCGTCGCCGTACACGACCACCCGCTCGCACTTCGCAACTAACGCCGCGGTCAAGTCAGCGCGCGCGCGGCTCCAGTGAACGACCTCGATGCGCGCGGCGGCGTTGGGCTCTATTTCGGCGAGCGTGCGTGCGAATTGCACGAAAAATATTGGCTCAGCCGAGGCAGTTTTAACAATCACGTGGGCGCCTGCGATGAGCGCGATCGCTATCTCGTGGATTCCGGCGCCCGCGACATTGCCCGCCGCGATAAATCCGATCGTGTTCGGCCGGTCTGCCCTGCCGCTCACCGAAACCAGCGTGGCGAACGACTTCAACGCGTCAGCGGTGAATGGTCTCAGCAGCGCGTCGATCGAATTGTCGAGGGACGCGACCGAGAAATCCGCCGAATGCGCGATTGCCGCGACCGCCTCGCGCCGACGCGTGTAATTGCGGTTGCGCCAGAACGCGAACGCGCGTGCCAGTGTGTCGGCCATTCGCTCCGCATCGGGACCGGCGACTCCGCCCGGCCCGCGCGCCGCGCCGGCCACACTCGCGCTCATCGAAGACCCTGTGCCGCGTTGAATTGCCCGATAGCCAGCGCGCACCCGCGAGCCTCTCCGCCTGCAGCCCGGCCGATCACGCGAACGCGGCCTCGTTCGACGCAGCCCAGGTCTTCAGTCATGACGGCGGAGACGGAGCCGACGTTGGCGAGGTCGAAAAATGTCAGCAAGCCGATTTCGCCGTCAGGCACCGGCCGCAACGAGACTGGATCGCGGGCCGTCACGCGCAGCCACGGCGGTGGAACTTTATACCGCTCTGGCGCATCCGACACGTCCTGACAGTTGAACGGCGTCGCGTCGTAAAGCTGCGAGCACAATTCCGTCATCCCGTATTCGTTGATGACCATCGCGGGCGCAATCGCGAGCAACTCGCCCGCTCGCGCGATCACCTCCGCCGCCGGGATCGGCACGCCCTGTCCTTTGGCTCCTCCGGTGTCCATCATGCGCGACCCCGGCGCGAGTCGAAGTCTGATGCCCGTTTCGCTCAGGGCAGAGAACAGCGCCGCGGAGGCGGCCGTCGTGCCCATGATGCAGACGGGGTCGCGACGTGCCTCGGCCGCTGCAAGAAACGCCGTCGCCGCTTCGATATCCACCTTGTCGCGCGAGGCCGCCGCCAGATGCGTGCTCGCGAACTCCTCGATACTCCAGGTAATCATCGCCGACAGTGACGACTCCGGCATCGCATCGGCGGTCGGATGCATCGCGAGCATCGCCATGCGGCGCGCGTCGGGGAACAACATCCTGCGCAGATGTGAGATTGCCGACGCGCGATAAATCTCCGGCCGCGCCACGATATGTCGTCCGCGGCGCTCCGGCCCTTGCGTCGTTCCACTGGTGAGGAAGATTGCCGCACCCGAGGCTCGCGCGGCACCGTCGGCCGCGAGGTCGGAGTACTTGAACGCGACATTGCTCACCGCCGGAATGTCGTCAATGGTGCGGACGGCGCCAGCCTCGATCCCGCATCCCTCGCAGTAAGACCGGTACGCCCCAACCGTCTCGAATTGATGGCGAAAAACATCGAGCGCAAGTCGCTGGAATTGCTCAGACTCAGGCCTGCGGATAAACGTAAGAACCTGCTCGTAGATGGACATAAGGCTTCGCGCCGCGGCCCCCGGCGGGGATGATCATGGCATCGCCGCGCGCTCTCATTCAATCTTGACGACCCTGCGACGGCCTCATTTTATTGGAAAAATAGCCATATTTACCTAGGTCCCGAAATGTTCTAGACTTCCGGCTTGTTGATGGGTGGCGGGGATCCCTCGGTATGGGCCAAGGTGGCCCGGTAGGCGAGGCTTCGGCAGGTTACAAAGTAATTACTTAGTTATTGCCGTCCGATTTCAACCCAAATGGGATGTAACCAATTTTGCGCTTGCTTCGTAATTTTGCTAAACAGAATGGCATCGGGGAGTAACATCGCGAAATGAAGAAATTCGCCGCCGGCGTGATGCTGGGCTTTGTGGCTAGCTGGGCTGTCGCTTTTGCTTCGACCAACGTCAGCCATAATGGCGGTTTCTGGAACCGCCTCAATGGCGCTGCCAAGGACGGTTACGTCAATGGGTATTCCGACGCGATGCGAGTCAGCGTCGGCAAGCTCGACGTGCTGAACTCGGCTGCCGATTTGTTTCATTGGAAGGGCGCTCGCCGAATCATTCATCAGCTGTCGGGACAGCTCTCTATGGGCGACGTGACGGTCAACCAGGCAGTGAAGCGGCTTGACGATTTGTATGCGAACCAGAAGTACAGCGAGCTCGATATCGGCGAGGCGCTGCAGACGCTCTCGATTCGCGCGAATGAAACGGCAATGCCCGACGCGCCCGTGAAAAAATAGCGAACTAAAATCCTTCGACTTCCAATCTGAGGCGGTTTCATCGGAGACCGCCTCTTTCTTTTGCGGCGCACGCTTGAATGTTCGCGCTTGAAACCCCGAGGGCGCGGTCCTAGCCTAATTCGCAGGATCTAATTGTGAACGCACCTCCATTCCTGCTCGACAAAGTTCTGCGCGCCACTGTCGGCGTTCATTCGCATATTCCATCGACGCACGTCTCGACCGCAATTGGCCTCGGCACCGACCGCCGCGGCACCGGCACCATCGTCAGCCCCGACGGTCTCATTCTCACGGTGCACTACCTGCTGCTCGGCGCGCAAAACGTGATAGTCACGATGCCCGGCGGCGAGCAGCTCGAGGCGAAAATCGTCGGCAAGGACTACAGCACCGGCATCGGCCTGCTGCAGATCGATCGCGGCAAACTTCCCAGCGTCGAGGTCGTATCGTCGGAAAAATGCGTCATCGGGCAGGAGGCATTCAGCGTCTCGAGCATGGGCGGCGAAAAGCGCTGCGCCGATTGCGGCATCATCACTTACCTCGGCCCGTTCGACGCGGTCTGGGAATTCGTGCTCGATAAATGCGTCTGCGTAACCGCTTCGTCGCTGAGTATCGGGATGAGCGGCGGCCCCATCTGCAATCTGCAGGCGCAAGTGGTCGGCATCTCATATTTGAACTTCGCTGATTTGAGCCGCGCCATTCTCGGCGTCCCGAGTGAAAGCTTTCTGGCCGTCCGGGACGAGTTGGTCACGCACGGCCGCCGCACGACTGCCGTACCGCGCGCGTGGCTTGGCGTGCTTTCATACACGCTGCGCGAGCACGTGGTGATCGCGGGCGTGATGCCCGGCAGTCCCGGCGAAAAAGCCGGCCTGCAGCAAGGCGACCTGGTCATATCGATCGACGATACCGACGTGAACGATCGCCGCGTGCTCTACGAGGCTCTCGGCAATCATCGCCCTGGCGAGAACGTCAACCTCAAAGTGCTGCGCAACAATCGCGTCTACCAACTCGATATTCCCGCCACCCGCGCCGAAGATTACTTCGCTTGAATAGATCCCCCTGCGGAGCGTGTCCCGATGAATGAACAGAGATCGCGGCTGCGCGAGTTGCTCGCCGGCCCCGAGATGATCGTCGCGCCATTCGTCTTCGACTGTCTGCAAGCGAAACTCGCCGCTGCCGCCGGCTTCGACGCCGTCTACATGACGGGCTTCGGAACCTCGGCCGCGCGCGGCTATCCGGACCTCGGGCTGCTGACCATGTCCGAGATGGTCGCCAATGCGCGCGCGATCTCGAATTCGGTGAACGTCCCCGTCATCTGCGACGCCGACACCGGCTACGGAAATCCGCTCAACGTGTGGCGGACCGTGCGCGAGTACGAAGACGCGGGAGCGGCGGCGCTGCACATTGAAGATCAGGTGTTCCCCAAGCGATGCGGTTTCCTGGCGGGCAAGCAGGTCATCAAGCTGGAAGATATGGTGCCGAAGGTGCGTGCCGCCTGCGACGCGTGCCGCGATCGCAATCTGGTGATCATCGCGCGCACCGACGCGCTTGCGCCCAACGGATGGGACGACGTCGTGCTGCGCGCGCGCGCCTATCGCGCAGCGGGCGCCGACCTGATCTTCGTCGATGGCATCAAGACCCTCGACGACCTGAAGCATTACGCGGAGAAACTCGGCGATCTGCCGCTGATCTACAACGGCGACCTGCTGCCGATCGACGAACTGAAAAAATATCCCTTCAAGGTGACCATCCACATCGGAACGATGCTGACGATCTACCAGGGGATTCAGACCGCGATGACCGAACTGAAACGCACCGGCAAACTAAGCGTCGGCACGAGCTCAAACGTGTTCGAAGACTTCGTCCGCACGATGGGCGTGCAGGATTACCAGGCCCTCGAGAAAAAATACACCGACTAAGTTCGGCCTCCGCTACACGTCTTTGAACGCGGCTTTCTTCTGCGACGCCTCGATCGCCGCCTGCGCCGCTGCCAGCCGCGCGACCGGAATCCGATACGGCGAGCACGACACATAGTCGAGGCCAAGGCGATGGCACAGCTTGACGCTGGCGGGATCGCCGCCATGCTCGCCGCAAATGCCGATCTTCAATTTCTTGTTCGCCTTGCGCCCGCGCTCGATTCCGATGCGCATCAACTCGCCGACGCCGACCGGATCGAGTTCCGCAAACGGGTCCTTCTTATAGACTCCGGTGCGAATGTAGTCGGGCAGAAATTTCCCCGAGTCGTCGCGCGAGATTCCATACGTCATCTGCGTCAGATCGTTGGTCCCGAATGAAAAGAATTCAGCGACCTCGCCGATCTGATCCGCCACGACGCACGCGCGAGGCACTTCGATCATCGTGCCGATGGTGTACGGCACCTTGATGCCGCGTTCCTTGAACACCGCGGCCGCCACTTCGCGAATCTGCGCCGCCAGGATGTCGAATTCGCGCCGCTCGCCGATCAGCGGCAGCATGATTTCCGGCATCGCCTTCACGCCCTGCTTGCGCAACTCGCAGGCGGCTTCGATAATCGCGCGCGCCTGCGCTTGGTAAATCTCGGGAAAGCTGATCCCGAGCCGCGACCCGCGATGTCCCAGCATTGGATTCTGCTCGAACAAACTCGCGCGCACCTGCTTAAGATGCTCGAGTGTCGTGCCGATTTTCGCCGCCAGCTCGCGCATTTCGTTGTCCGCATGTGGCAGAAATTCATGCAGCGGCGGATCGAGCAATCGAATCGTGACCGGCAGCCCCTGCATCGCCTCGAGGATTCCGACGAAATCCTCGCGCTGCATCGGCAGGATTTTCGCCAACGCGCGCCCGCGCTGGGTCGCGTTCTCCGCCATGATCATTTCGCGCACGGCCGAGATTCGCTCGGGATCGAAAAACATGTGCTCGGTGCGGCACAGCCCGATTCCCTCGGCGCCAAAATCGCGTGCGATCTTCGCGTCGTTGGGCGTGTCGGCATTGGCGCGCACTCCCAGCTTGCGCATCGCGTCTGCCCACGACAGAAATTTTTTGAAGTATGACGGCATCTCGGGATCGACCGTCGGCACACGCCCTTCGATAACTTCGCCTGCCGATCCGTCGAGCGTGATATACTCGCCGCGACGTATCACGGAGCCGTTCGCCGACAGCGTGCCAGCGCCGTAGTCGATCTCCAGCGCAGAGACGCCGGCCACGCACGACTTGCCCATCCCGCGTGCGACAACAGCCGCGTGACTCGTCATCCCGCCGCGGGCAGTGAGGATTCCCTCGGCGACCTGCATGCCCTGAATGTCTTCCGGCGAGGTTTCTACCCGCACCAGAATTACTTTGCGCCCGGCCTCCGCGACCGCGACCGCTTCGTCCGCCGAGAACACCACCTCGCCATTGACTGCGCCCGGCGAGGCCGGCAATCCGCGGGCGATCACGTGCTTCTTGCTCGAAGGATCGAGCCGCGGATGTAAAAACTGCTCGAGCTGCTCGGGCTCGACGCGTTTCAGAGCCGTCTTGCGATCGATCAGCTTCTCGTCGGCCATGTCGACCGCGATTCGCACCGCGGCCTGCGCCGTGCGCTTGCCGTTGCGCGTCTGCAGCATGAACAGCCGGTTGCGCTCGATCGTAAACTCCATGTCCTGCGTGTCGCGAAAATGCTTTTCCAGCCGGTCCGCGATTTTCAAGAATTGCTTGTAGACGTCGGGGAAACTTTCCTCGAGCGTCGAGTATTGCGCGGCGCGCTCTGCCTCGCCGACGCCCGCGCGCGCGGCCCACGCGCGTCCCGCCTTCAGGCTGATCTGCCGTCCGGTGCGAATTCCCGCGACCACGTCCTCGCCCTGCGCGTTGGGCAGGAACTCGCCGTAGATTCCCTTCTCGCCGGTGCCGGGATCGCGGGTAAATGCGACGCCGGTCGCGCAATCGTCGCCCAGGTTGCCGAAGACCATCGATTGCACGGTAACCGCGGTGCCCCAATCGCCCGGGATATTGTTGATTTTGCGATACGTGATCGCACGATCGTTGTGCCACGAGTCGAACACCGCGCCAATCGCCATCCACAGTTGCTCGCGCGGGTCCTGCGGTATGTCGCGCCCGACTCTTGAACGAATCAGCGCGCGGAACTCGCCGACCAGTTCCTGCAGGTCGTCGACGTTGAGGTCGGTATCGTTGGTGACGCCGCGCGCCGCTTTCTTGTGATCGATAATTTCCTCGAACGGATCCGGATCGTTCTTGTTCTCCGGCTTCAGCTTGAGCACGACGTCGCCAAACATCTGGCAGAACCGCCGATACGAGTCCCACGCGAACCGCGCGCTCCCGCTGATTTCCGTGAGCCCCTTCACCGTCTCGTCGGTGAGCCCGAGATTCAGCACCGTGTCCATCATTCCCGGCATCGAAACGCGCGCGCCCGATCGCACCGACACCAGCAGCGGATTCTTCGCGTCGCCGAACTTGCGCCCCAGCGCCTTCTCGACTCGCGCGACGCTCTTGGCCACGCCCTCGGTCAGCCCCTTCGGATATTTGTGAGCGTGATCGTAAAAGTAGTTGCAGACCTGCGTCGAAATGGTGAAGCCCGGCGGCACCGGCAGCTTGAGGCGCGCCATCTCGGCGAGGTTCGCGCCCTTGCCGCCCAGCAGATTGCGCATCTCGGCGCGTCCTTCCGCCACGCCTGCACCAAAAAAATAAATCTCAGGATGAATGCGACCCATGTTGAACCCGTTTCTCCCCTCCGCATCGCGCGGAGACAATTTGTATTTTTTCTATCGCGTCCAGCCGATTCGATTTGCGATCTCTTCGATCAGCCTCGACACCGGCACACGCTCCTGCGTCATCGCGTCGCGATCGCGAATCGTCACCGTGTCGTCTTCCATCGTCTGATGATCGATCGTCACGCCGAATGGCGTGCCGACTTCATCCTGACGGCGATAGCGCCGGCCGATCGAGCCCGCTTGATCGTAGGCGACGGTAAAGTGCTTCTTCAACGCATCGCGAATGGCGATTGCCTTCTCGGGCTGCCCCGCTTTGCGCAGCAGCGGATAGACCGCCACCTTGATCGGCGCGAGCCGCGGATCGAGCCGCAGCACGATTCGCTCCTCGTTCTCGACCACATCTTCGTCGTACGCATCGAGCATGAACGCAAGCATCGCGCGATCGACTCCGAGCGCGGGCTCGATCACCCATGGCCGAAAACGCGTCTTCGTATCCTCGTCGAAATAAGTCAAATCCTTGCCGCTGAACTTCGCATGTTGATCGAGGTCGAAGCTGCCGCGCTTGGCCACGCCCTCGAGCTCGCCCCATCCGAACGGATACAGAAACTCGATATCGGTGGTGCCGCTCGAATAATGCGACAGCTCGTCGGTCGCGTGCTCACGCGCCCGCAGATGGTCGCGCTTGATTCCGAACTTGAGATGCCAGTTGAATCGAAAATCGACCCAGTAGCGGTACCACTTCTCTTCCTCTTCGCGATCGGGCCGCACGAAAAACTCCATCTCCATCTGCTCGAACTCGCGCGTGCGAAAAATGAAATTCTCGGTGGTAATTTCGTTGCGGAACGACTTGCCCTGCTGCGCGACGCCAAACGGCAGCTTGACGCGCTGCGTATCGACAATATTCTCGAAGTTCGAAAAAATCCCCTGCGCCGTTTCCGGCCGCAGATAGACCACCGCTGCCGTGTCCTCGACCGGACCCATAAAGGTCTTGAACATCAAGTTGAAATTGCGCGCCGGCGTCAGCTCGCCGCCGCACTCAGGGCATTTGTCGCCCTGGATTTTATCGGCGCGAAAGCGATTCTTGCATGCTTTGCAATCGACCATCGGGTCGGTGAAATTTTTCAGATGCCCCGACGCTTCCCACGTCCGCGGATGCTGAAATATCGCCGAGTCCAGTCCCAGCACGTCGCTGCGGTATTGCACCATCTCGCGCCACCACGCCTCTTTGACGTTGCGCTTCAGCTCGACGCCCAAGGGGCCATAGTCGAAGGTGGATCCGAGTCCCCCGTAAATGTCGCTCGTCGGAAAAACAATTCCGCGGCGCTTGCACAGGTTCACCAGTTTTTCCATCGTGACCGCGCGTTTGGTGGCGGGCACTGCGTTTTCCGCGGACAAAAATTCCTCCTGAATCGCTTTCAGAGCCGGGGCTAGCCCAGGCTGATTATCTCGGCGGAGATTTCGCCGCCGTTTCCAATTTCAAGTATCGCGACCGTGCCCGGCACTCCGACCAGGTTGCGCGGCAACGTGGCGCTACCCGGATTGACGACCAGCGTAGAGCCGAATCGTGTCACGCCCTCGACGTGACTGTGGCCCTGCACGACAACGTCGACGGGCCCGCCGAATTGCGTGCGCATCGCGCGCGCGAAAACTTCCTCCGACGTTTCGTCCGGCGTCGGAATCGCATGTACCAACCCGATTCGCACGCCCGCAATCTCGACCAGGTGCGCCTCGCGCACGCGTTCATCGGGCTCGAGGCGATAACGATGCCCGTCAAGGCCTTCGTCGCCGTTGCCGAGCGCCGCGATCACCGGCGCAATCGTCGACAACTCGTCCAGCACGCGGTTCACATAAACGTCGCCCGCATGCATGACGAGGTCGATCCTTGCGAACACCTCGAAGACTCTCTCCGGCAGATGCTCGCAGGCTTCGGGGATATGAGTGTCAGAGATCAGGCCGATTCGCATCACGATTTGCGCCGGGCGCGATTTCCCGCCGAGCGCGAACCGTGAAGCCTATCATGGCCCCGAATCCCCCGCAATTTTCAGGATTTCGCGCCTGCGCGTGCTCCCACAGCGCAATTCGAAGTTCTGTTCGGAACGCGCGGCCGTTCGGTTGGCCACTCTTTGGTTGGCCGCTTCCGCAAATCTCATGCTAGAAGGAGCCATCGGGTGGACGACGCGGACCGGCGCCGTCGACTTGCGGCAGAGGAGAACTCTCGATGCGAATTCCGACGATCATCATCTGCGCCTTTGCAATCGGAGCCGCGCTGGCTATCGAGGGATGCGGTCACAAACTGGTCGCGCACAATGGCGAGAGCACCGTCGCCGTCTACCCTGACGAGAACACGTTCCTCAAGCTCACCAATTTGAAACAGCAGGGAGGAGTCGGCGGCATGATCGGCGGCCTTGGCGAAGGACTCGCCGCCAAGCAGGTCGACAACAACACGCCAGTGCGAATCATCAACAGCGACGACAAAGGCTCGCAAGTCGAAGTCCTCGACGGCGCGTTCAAAGGACTGCACGGCTTCGTCCCGCAAGACAACGTGCACTAACTTCTTTCTTCAACGAGACCCGCGTTCGATCGCGTCGATCATTTGCCGGTAGTTCGCCTCGGCCAGCGGCATGTGCACGATTTCGAATTTCATGCGGTCGGGCCCGAGAAAGTAGAAAGCATAGTAGCCGCCGGGCCCGAACGGAAACTCTCCCGGAACGTCGAGAATTTCCGCGCCGAGCGAACGCACCAGCGCGAGCGCCTCATCGACCTGCTCATGCCGCTGCACGTTGAAGGCCACATGATGCAGCCCCGGTTCGTAAACCTCGAAGGGATGCTTGCCCAGTTCGCCCTTCGCCTCCCAGATATTGAAAGCGGTGCCGTTGGAGTCGTTGATATTGAACGTCAGGCGTCCGCCAGTCCGCGTATCCTTAAAAATTCCACCGACAGTGTAGCCGAGGAATTTCAGGAGCGGCCCGAAAAATTTCATCGCCTCCGCGAGATCGGAGACGGTAATCGAAACGTGATTGATCGATCCGAGAAGATCCGGTTTGGGCACGCGTTCCGGCATCGCACGAATTCAGCGCATCGGAGCGCACGCTGTCAAACGAATCGCTGTCGAACTCAATCCGTACCAGTTGTGTCGCGATCAGACTGGGTGATACTCGATTGCTTCCCCTATGCTCAGTGCGTCAAACCTGCCGGCTATCATCGCCGCACTGACTTTCGCCGCAGTAATAGTTTCGATTGCGCTCGACTGGCTTGACCTCGCGGTCGCGGGGCTCCTCGGTGCGATTTTCTTGCGACTTCTCGGTATCGTCTCGAAAGATACCGCCGTGTCCGGCGTCAATGCCGGCCTCGACACGATCGGCCTCTTCTTCGGCGGGATGGTGGTGGCGCGTGGCCTGGTTCCGACCGGAATCTTCGACTATCTCGGCGCCATCGTGTTGCGGATAGTCCGCGGCGACGGCCGGCGTCTGCTGCTTTCGATAATCGTACTAGCCGCACCGATCTGCGCGATCCTGCCTAACGCCACCGTCGTCATCCTGTTTGCACCCTTGCTGATCCGGGTGTGCCGCAAGATGGAGATTGATTTCGCTCCGCCGATCATGCTGCTGGTTTTTGTCGCCAACGCCTCCGGACTGCTGACGCTGGTCGGCGATCCGGCGACGTTCATTGTTGGAAACTCGATCGGATTGAGCTTCGCCGGCTATCTGTATTCAGCGAGCCTTGGAGGCCTGTTGTCGCTGATCGCGCTCGCATTGATGCTTCCGATTTCGTTTCGTTCGATCTGGCGCACGAGGGCTTCTGTGGATGACGTCGAGATCCCAAAGATAGAACACATCGGCGTGCTGACTATCGGGGTAGTCATTTTGGCGCTGATGGTCACCTTGTTCATCGTTGGCGCTGACCTTCCGAGCGCGATCGGCCCCACTGGAGTGGCAATCCTTGGAGCGGCTCTCTTGCTTTTGACAATCTATCTGAGCGGCATAGATACAGTGTCCAGCGTTCTCGCCGACCTGGATTGGGAGACGCTGCTCTTTTTTATTTGCATTTTTGTCATGGTCGGCGCACTCGATACCACCGGAGTGATCGCTGCCGTAGGTTCACGTCTGCGCGATATATTCGGCAGCGAAATCAGCTCCGCCTCAATGATCGTGCTCTCGACCGTGGGTCTGCTCTCAAGCACCATTCCGAATATTCCGCTGGTCGTGGCAATGGTGCCGATAGTTCGGCAGTACGCAGAGAGTCAGGGATGGGCGACCGCGGCGCAACTCGCCGCTGGATACCGCCAGATTCCGGCGCATGTGATGCCGTTGTTCTACGCGATGATGTACGGAGCGACGCTGGGCGGCAACGGGACCATGTTCGGCGCATCTTCGAACATCGTCGCGGCGGGCATCTGTGCGCGCGAAGGACGCCCTCTGCGCTACGCCGAGTTCGCGCGATATGGGATTCCGGTGGTGGTCGTCCAATTGCTCGCCAGCGCGATCTACTTGAAATTGCGTTTTTTGCGATAGCGATTCGCTGTACTCAGATGAGCGCGTGACGCACAGTAAAAAAATGAAAACGCGACAACTTGGAAAAAGCGGACTCTTCGTATCGGCGATCGGCCTCGGATGCATGGGGATGTCGGATTTCTACGGCCCGCGCGACGATGCGCAGTCGATGGACACGCTCGAGCGCGCGCTCGAACTGGGAGTCACCTTCTGGGACACCTCCGATGCTTACGGGCCGCATCGCAATGAGGAGCTGGTCGGTCGCGCGATTCGCGGGCGGCGCGACAAATTCGTAATCGCGACCAAGTTCGGAATCGTCCGCATTCCTTCGAATCCAGCCCACCGCGAAATCAACGGTCGCCCCGACTATGTCCGCTCCGCCTGCGAGGCCAGCCTCAAGCGCCTCGGCGTCGACACGATCGATCTTTACTATCAGCATCGCGTCGACCCAAATACGCCGATTGAAGACACGGTCGGCGCGATGGCGCAGCTCGTCAAGGAAGGCAAGGTGCGTTATCTCGGGCTGTCGGAGGCGGCGCCCGCGACGATTCGGCGCGCATGCAAGGTGCATCCGATCGCCGCGCTGCAGAATGAATATTCGTTGTGGAGCCGCGAGCCCGAAGATGGAACTCTTGCGACTTGCCGCGAGCTGGGAGTCGGGCTGGTCGCGTACAGCCCGCTCGGCCGCGGATTTCTGACCGGCCAGATCCGCAAGTTCGACGACCTGGCGCCTGACGACTTCCGGCGGTTCTCGCCGCGCTTTCAGGGTGAGAATTTCGACAAGAATCTGCAGCTCGTCGCGCAGATCGAGGCAATCGCCAGGGACAAGCATTGCACGCCGGGACAGCTCGCGCTGGCGTGGGTGCTCGCGCAGGGCGACGACATCGTGCCGATTCCCGGCACCAGGCGGCGCACGTATCTCGAGGAGAACGTCGCAGCGCTCGAAGTGACGCTCAGCGCCGACGACCTCAAGCGCATCGACGAGGTCGCGCCGAAAGACGTCGCCGCCGGCGGACGCTACCCCGCCGCGATGATGAGTTCGCTCAACCGCTAGACCTGCGGTACTTGCATGCCCTTCTTCACAGCCGGACGCGCGCCGACCGCCGCGATCCATCGCGCGACGTTCGCGCCTTCGCCGACGACGTCGGACTTCGCAGCTTTGATCGCGGGGAAACCAACCACCAGCCACGGGTAGGTCGCGATGTCCGCAATCGAGTAGGCGCCCGCCATGTACTCGGTCTGCGCCAATTGATTGTCGAGCAGCTTGATCAGCCGCGCCGATTCGCCGACGTAACGCTCGATGGCGTACGGGATTTTCTCGGGCGCCGCGTTGTTGAAGTGGCCGGCCTGCCCGAACATCGGGCCGACATTCGCCATCTGCCAAAAGAGCCATTCGAGCACTTTCGCGCGCCCCGGATCTTTCGACGGCAGCAGCTTGCCGGTCTTCTCCGCCAGATGCACAAGTATCGCACCTGATTCGAAGATCGAGACATCCGCGTCGCGATCGACGATCGCGGGAATCTTGCTGTTCGGACAAATCTTGACGTACTGCGGCTTGAACTGATCGCCATTGCGAATGTTCACCGGATGAACCGAGTACTCGAGGCCGCACTCCTCGAGCATGATGGCGGGTTTGCGTCCGTTGGGCGTGGTCCAGGTGTAGAGATCGATCATTGCAGTATTTCCTTTCGGCGATGGTGACTACTTCGTCTCGTATCACACCGCCGGATCGCAGCCCACCACATTTGCTGTTGCGCGCTTGTCAGACGGATGCGATGGCGCGATAACGACGGTATGTCCGCGCTCATCGAGGAGAACTGCCATGAAAAGTGTCGCTGAAATCGAAGCCAGTCCCGAAGTACAGGATCTGCGCAATCGCGTTTCCGGTTTTCTCAATGAGCTGATCTATTCCAACGAGAAAATTCTCGAGCGCGGGGACGCCGAGTCCACGAAGACGTTCAAAGCGATCCAGGCCGAGGCGAAGAAGCGCGGACTATGGGCGCTGGGCTTGCCGAAAGAGATAGGCGGCGGCGGACTCGAGTTCATGCCCTACGTATTCGTCAATGAAATCGTCGGGCGCAGCGAGTACGCGATCGCCGGCCTCGGCACGCACTCCGCACAGGACGCGACGATGCTGCATCTGTACGGCAATCCCGAGCAGAAAAAGCGCTGGCTCGCGCCGCTGGTCAACGGCGATATTTATCCGAGCTTCTCGATGACGGAACCCGAAGTCTCCGGCGCCGACCCGACCGGGCTGCGCACACGCGCAGTGCAAGACGGCGACGAATGGGTCATCAACGGTCACAAGTGGTTCACCAGCGGCGCCAACGTGGCAGCGTTCTCGACTGTGATGTGCGTGACGGAACCCGATGCGCCCGCGCACGAGCGCTTCAGTATGATCGTCGTGCCTACAGACACCAAAGGCTACCAGATCGTGCGCATCGTCCCCGTGATGGGCGAGACGTCGGGAGGGCATTGCGAGATCAAATACACCGACGTGCGCGTGCCTTTGACGAACCTGCTCGGACCGCGTGGGCAGGCGTTCAAGATCGCGCAGAAGCGCCTCGGCCCCGGCCGCATCTACCATTGCATGCGATGGCTGGGGCAGGCGCAGCGCGCATTCGAGCTGATGGTTGACCGAGCGATCAATCGACAGGCCTTCGGCGGGCCGCTGTCCGACAAGCAGACAATTCAAAACTGGATTGCCGATTCTGCAGCCGAGATCCAGGCTGCCCGATTGCTCACGCTCAACGCGGCCGCAAAAATCGACGCCGGCGACGAGGCGCGCGTCGAGATATCACTGATCAAATTTTTCGGCGCGAAGGTGCTGCACGACGTTATCGATCGCGCGATCCAGGTGCACGGTGCGATGGGCGTGTCGGAGGACACTCCGCTGGCGCGGATGTATCGTCACGCGCGCTTCGCCCGCATCTACGACGGGCCCGACGAAGTGCATCGGATGGTGGTCTCACGGCGAATCGTCAGCGAGTTCAAGAAGGGCCGCAAGTGGGACTTCGGTCGCGGCATCGCGAGCAACGGAAGGAAGGACTGACGGAAATTTTTAGCGCGATCGTTACAATGCGTTGACGCCGCGCTCGCCGGTGCGGATGCGCACGACCTCTTCCATCGGCATGACGAAGATTTTGCCGTCACCGATTCTGCCGGTCCGCGCTGCGCGTTCGATAGTCTCGACGACCTGCGCCGCCAGCTCGTCCGATACGATTATCTCGAGCTTCACCTTGGGCAGAAAATCGACCACGTACTCGGCGCCGCGGTACAGCTCGGTATGCCCCTTCTGACGGCCGAATCCCTTGACCTCGCTGACCGTGAGACCCTGCACACCGATGCTCGACAGAGCCTCTTTGACCTCGTCGAGCTTGAACGGTTTTATGATCGCCTCAACCTTCTTCATAAGTCTCCTCAGTGTCCTCTCGGTCGTCAGACTGGCCGCGCAGCACGAGCCACGCGCTCAATAGTCTCGGGCGACCTGCGCGCCCGCCCCGCCTCATCCCCACTAACCATTCTCCTCGTAAGCCGATGGTTCAAGTCCCCAATTTTCGCACGCGTCGCTTCCTATTTGGTGAAAAATACCTCTCGCGCGTGATTAGTGTCGCAATACTCGCGCACCTCGGCAATTTTGTCGCCGTCGAAGCGGAGGTCGAAGTGGTAACGGTTGTTATATTTCTTCCCGTTAGCCGCCACGGTGTTGGATTCCGCCTGGATAGCGCATCGGTCGCCTTCGCAAACGACGGTGTAAATTTTGAGGCCCAGCCCGCCCGGCATCATCGTCTTGATCCCCTTGGCGAGATTCTTGAGCCCTTCATGCCCTTTCGCCGGGGCCATGCCTTCCATCCGGGTCATGACTTTCCATTCGAAGTCGTTCGCGACCATCGTGGCGAGCCGGACTGGATCGGGGTCTTCGAACTCACTCAAAAATTCGGTGGCTAATTCCTTTTTTTCCGCTGGCGTCATGGCGTCACTCCTCGCAGGGTCAGTGTCAGATACCTAGTCGATCCCACGAGATTGCGCCAACATTGAGCGCATCGGTCAACGCAAGCGCGATGCCAAGTCGCAGCGACATTGCTATGCGCACTGCCGCATCACAATTATTCCTGGGATCAGATGCGAAGCGCTTTAAGGGTGCTTAACTGGCGGGCGTCCGATTAATCGGCGGGCACTGGCTAGGACGCAACGCTGCTGCTGCGCCTCGGCTGGAACTTCGGCTCTTCGCCGCGCGACAAGCGCTTAATGTTCTCTCGGTGACGAAACAAGGCCAGCACCGCCATCAGGATCGCAAGCAGCAAATACTCATGCGGCAAGCCGAGGATAGCGACCGTCGGCGGCAGTGCGAGCGACGCGCAGATCGATGACAGCGACATGATTCGGCTAATCGCAAGCACCACGCCGAAGACGATCAACGCGAACAGAATTGCGAGTGGCGAGATTGCCAGCCAGACTCCCAGCGCGGCGGCAATGCCTTTTCCGCCTTGAAAGAAGAGAAACACCGAGCAGATAGCGCCGACGAACGCGGCCAGGCCGGTCCATGCGATTGTCGCGACCGGGAAGCCAGCGGCACGCGCGATGAGCACCGGGATTGCGCCCTTGAGCACGTCGCCGGCAAATGTCATCGCCGCCGCTCCCATGCCGCCCGCGCGGATGACGTTGGAGGTCCCGATATTGCCGGAGCCGACCGCGCGAGGATCGAAGCCGCGGAGGCGGCCGACGATCACGCCGGTCGGAATCGAGCCGATGACGTATGCGACGACTATTAAGAGTCCTTGAAGCATGAGGATCGCAGCGGAACTGCGCGACTAATTATAGCTGACGCTCGCTTGGCCGACGATATTCACTGAGAAAGAATCGTAGCGGGTCCTGCGTCAGTTAAACGGGCGCACCTCGACGGGCGCCCGACAGGCGACGGCGGCCTTGCGCCCCCACGCCAACGCCTCCTCCAGGTCGGCAGCGTTCAGCACCCAAAAACCGCCCATATGCTCCTTGGTCTCCAGGTACGGCCCGTCGGTGATGAGCACTCTACGATCGGGCTGCGCCCGCAGCGACTTCGCGCTGCTTGCCGGGCGCAGGCCGCCGACGAAAACCCTGACACCGGCAGCCTTCATCTCGTTGTTGAGTGCGTCGATATCGCGGAGCATCGCTCCGTCCTCTGCGACGGCCGGGTCGTAGCCGTCGGGGTGGTGAATAGCGATCAAATACTGCGCCATGACTTCTCCTGTAATGGTCTTCGGGCGGCCCTGCTGCCTACAGTCATCATATAGTCGAACGGCCGGACCGGAATTCGACAAGAATGTACGAAGTGGTTGGGAGTGGGCGTCACTAGTCGCCCATTTGGGCAAGTTTGGGCGGGGTAGAAATCGGGGTGACTGGATTTGAACCAGCGACTCCTGCGTCCCGAACGCAGTGCTCTGGCCAGGCTGAGCTACACCCCGTCTCCGGTTGAGCCTAATCGGGAGAATACAGAGGAGTGTTTATAGCATCCGAGTGGATTGCGCGCGAGTCCGCAGAATCCGCGGAACGTCGGTCTAAAGCTTAGGATGTGTGTGTGCAATTAGTTCGCGCATCTCGCCTACAATCTTCGAATAGTCGGGCTTGCCGAAGATTCCAGAGCCCGATACGAACACGTTGGCGCCCGCTGCCTTCACGTCAGCAATATTGTCGAGCTTGACGCCGCCGTCGATCTCGACGTCGATGCTCAGTCCGCGACGCTTCAACTCGCGCCGGATGTAGCGCAGCTTGTCGAGCGCGGCCGGGATGAACTCCTGGCCGCCGAAGCCCGGATGCACGCTCATCACGAGAATCATGTCGAGATGCTCGGCGAAGGGCATCACCTTGTCGGCGTCGGTTTCGGGATTGATTCCGATCGATGCGCGCGCGCCGAGGTCGTGGATTCGCTTCGACATCGCGGGGATATCGGGGCAGACCTCACAATGCACCGAAATTGAATCGGCGCCCGCCTTCACGAACGCTTCAACGTAACGCGCCGGCTCGGAAATCATCAGATGTGCATCGAGCGGCAGCCTGGTGGCCTTGCGGACCGACTCGAGCACGGGGATTCCAATCGAGAGATTGGGCACGAAGTGCCCGTCCATCACGTCGAAATGAATCATGTCGGCGCCGGCCTTTTCGACTGCGCGGATTTCGTCGCCGAGCCGCGCGAAGTCGGCGGAAAGAATAGAGGGCGCGATTTTGTCGACGGGATCTTTGGTCGAAGAAGGCATCAGCAGAGATTAGCGGCGGCGCGATTCGATTGCGACCGGCGATATTCAGAATCGAGGAAGCGCGCTTGCGAGCCATTCGCCGATCGGATTCGCGACCATTCGCCGCGACGAATAATAACGATGGCGGCGGCGCGCATGCACTGTGGTCGAAGTCCGCGAGGCGTAGGAAACGTAACTGACGTTGCGCGGCGGGACGAAACTAGCACTGCTGGCATAGGTCGCCTCGGGCCAGCTCGCGGCCGGTGTGCTGGTCGCGGTGGGAGTCACCTGCACCCTGCCGACGCCCTTGCCTGTCAGCCCGATTTGCTGGGCCGCGCCATGCGACAGGTCAAGCGAGCGCCCGCGCACGAATGGCCCGCGGTCATTGATTCGCACCACCACCGACCTGCCGGTGTCGGGATTCGTCACCCTCACGCGCGAGCCAAGCGGCAGAGTCCTCGACGCCGCCGTCAGTCCTTCAGGATTGTAGGTCTCGCCGGTGCTGGTGGGACGCCCCGCGAAACCGGGCCCGTACCATGAAGCGACTTCGGTGTGGGTGGATCGATAAGTCATTTGGCGCGGCGCGTAGTAGCTGCCGGATGGCTGCGGCACCGGGATGAAATTCTGCGTGGTACATCCCGCCAGCGCAAAAGCAAACAGCGCACTCAACGCGAGCGCCCACCGACACACATTCGATTGATCCGGATGAACCGTACTCGGGCGATCCATCCTGGCGTCTCTACAACTCACTGATCGCCAAATCCTGATCGATGAGCACCAACTTGCAATAATCTAGCGCCGAATCAGCCGGGCAGCAAAGAATCCGTCGAGGCCTCCGACGTCCGGACGAGTCTTCATAAATCCGCGCGCATCGATCACGTCCTTCAACTCGCCGGCCGCAACGCTGCGATCGATTTGGAAATCGTGATGGTTCGCGAGAAAGGCGTGGACCACGCCCTCGCCCTCTTCGGGCGCGATGCTGCAGACGGAATACACAATCGCGCCAGCGCGCCGAACCAGCGCTGCGGCATGCTCGAGCATTCGCGATTGTATCGCAGCCATCCGCGCCGGGTCGGACGGCTTGAGCCGCCATTTGATCTCGGGATGCTCGCGCAGCGTACCGATTCCGGTGCACGGTGCGTCGAGCAGCACATAGTTAAAATTGGTTTCGCGAAGCGGGGCTGCCGCTGTCAGATCGGCGCAAACGAATTCGACATTGCGATGCCGCAATCGTCGCGCGAGCGCACGAGCGTTCTTCAGTCCATTGAGATTCACGTCGACTGCGATGACTCGTCCGCTCTCGCCCACTATCTCCGCCAAGTGCGTCGCCTTGCCGCCCGGGGCCGCCGCACAATCCACCACAGTCGCACCGGCCCCGGGAGCCAACATCCGCGCGGTCATTTGCGACGCTTCGGACTGAGCGTGAAATAAACCGTCACGATACGCACTCGACTCGAAATTGGCCGCGCTGCTCAGGACAATCGTTTCAGGCGCGCGACCAGGCGCGCCGATCTCAAAGCCGTCGGCGTTCAGTTTCTCGACCAACTCCGCACGCGACCCGCGCGCGAGATTCAGCCTGATAGTGTTGGGCGCGGCATCGTTGTTCGCCGTCATCAGGCGCTCGGCATCGACGACGCCTAACCAATCGACGAAGCGCTCGACCATCCAGCGCGGATGCGAGTACGCGACGGCCAGAAAGGTTTTCTCATTGCGCTCGCGCGCCGGCATCGGCGCCGTTCCACTCGTAGCGCGACGCATGACGGCATTGACGAAGCCCGACGCTTTGCGCGATTCGGGAATTCGTTTGGCAAGGCTGACGGCGGTATCGACGACGGCGTGCTGCGGAATCCGGTCGAGAAATCGAAGCTGAAAAAGCCCCAACCGCATGATCGCGAGGGCCGCGGGCTGAGTGGCGTCGAGCTTGCGGGTCGTCAGATGCGCCAGCTCGTAGTCGAGGCGCCCGCGCCACGCGAGCGTCCCGAGCACCAGCCGCGTGATCAGGCGTCGGTCGGCGGGGGCGAAGTCGGGCAGGCGTTGTCCGAGCAGAACGTCGGCGTAAGCCGACTCCTGATCGACCCGGTAGAGAATCTCAACCGCTGCGAGGCGCGACGCGATGCCCTCATCAGTGCGTGCGCCGGTGCTCACTTTCGCTTCGCTCATGCGCCGAATCGCGCTCCCTCTTCGATTCGTTTACCGCGAAGGAAGTCTGCTGCGAGCATTCTCTTCCGCCCCGACGCCTGTACTTCGATCAGCCTGAGTCGCCCGCTTCCGCATTGAACTATGGGCTCAGGCTTGACGCTCACGATCGTGCCGGGAACGCCGCCGCTTGTCTCATCATGCAATGCTACGCGCCAGATGAGAACCTCGTCGGTTCCCAATCGCGTCCTCGCAACCGGCCACGGATCGTACGCGCGCGTCATCCGATCTATCTGCTCGGCGCTCGCCGCCCAATCTATTACCGCGTCCTTCTTTTCGACCTGCGCCGTGTAGGTCGCGAGTGCTTCGTCCTGCATCGTTTCGACCAGCGCGCCTCGAGCCGCGAGCTCAATCGCCTCGAGCATCGCATCGGCGCCGACGCGTGCGAGTTTTTCCTTCAACGTTCCTTGCGTGTCGCTCGGCTCGATCGGAATTTTGCGCTGGAAGTACATTGGGCCCGCATCCATTTGCTCGACGATCCGCATAATCGTCACTCCCGTTTCCGCATCGCCCGCTAGGATGGCGCCTTCGATCGGCGCGGCGCCGCGATGTCGAGGCAGCAGCGAGGCGTGAACGTTCATCGGCGCGATCCGCGGAACCTCGAGAATCGCATTCGGCAGAATTCGTCCGTAAGCGGCCACCACCAGCAGGTCGGGCTCGAACGCTTTCAGCTCATTCAGAAATTCCGTCGTGCGGATTTTGACCGGCTTCAAGGTCGGGATTTTGTACTTCGACGCCACTACGCCGACTTCGCTCGGTTCCATCCCGAGCCCGCGCCCGCGCGGAGTATCCGGACGCGTGACGGTGGCGACGACTCTCGAGCTGGCTCCCGAAGCCGTCACGAGCCGCTCCAGAATGTGAGCCGCCAAAGCCGGCGTGCCCATGAAAACGATCTTTAGTGGCTCGGCGATTTTAGATCCGCACCGTGGAGGGCCGCGCGTCGTCGGCTTTGCCCTCCTTGATTAGCTTCTTCAGTTTGCGCTTGTAGAGCTCGCGTTTGATTCGGCTGATGCGATCGATGAAAAGCTTGCCGTCGAGGTGATCGATCTCATGCTGCAGCGCGACCGCGAGCAGCTCGTCGGCCTCGATCTCGATTTCTTTTTCGTCGGGCGTCCACGCGCGCACCAGTACGTGCGCCGCGCGTTCCACGTCGGCGGTGTAATCGATCACCGACAGACATCCCTCTTCCCAAACGATCTTGCCCTCAGCCTCAACCACCTGCGGGTTGATCAGCTTCAACAGATGCTTGCCGGGCTGCTCGTGGTCGGTGTCGAGCACTATTATTCGCTTCGACTCACCGACCTGCGGCGCGGCGAGGCCCACGCCCGGCGCGGCATACATGGTCTGCACCATGCTGTCGATCAAGCCTTCGACGCTGCCATTGATATTTTTGACGGGGGCCGCCGGCTCCTTGAGCGTGTCGTCGGGGAATTTGCGAATTTTCAGTAGCGCCATTTTTCGTGTTACCGAGTTTAACAAATCTATCAAAGGGTAGTCGGCGCGGCGAGTCCGAGCGGCGCGAGGAACGATTCGACTGCGCGGATACATTCGGCGGGACGCTCGATTTGGAGAAAGTGACTCGTGCCCGCGATTGCTTCGTACGGCAGACCGAGCTCTTCCGCCATCGCGAGTCCAATCAGCGTGGGCGGTCCCACATCGTCAAGCGTAGGATCTCCACACACCAGCTTCACCGGCACCGGGCAATGCGCCATCTGCGGCCACAAGTCGGGATTCGCACCGCTGGAAAAAACGTGCGCTTCGTATTCGCGCGGACACGCAAGAATCCAGTCGCCGCTTCCGCGATCGGGACGCAGTGTCGCGCGCGCCATCAGCTCGTAGGCGTCGGGCACCCATCGTTTGAATCGGCGCGCGAACTGCTTCGCCAGTTCCATCGGATCTTTGTAGCTCGCGGGACGGCGCGCCGCGCGCGAAGCGAGCGACTCCTTGTCAGATTGCTGCTGGTATTGAATCGGATGCCCGGCGCGCGGGTAAACCGGCGGGTCGAACAGCACCAGCGCATCGAAACGCCGGCCGTACTTCAGCGCATGCATCGCGGCCGTGACGCCCGAAAGTGAATGGAACAGCCCGGCGCCCGGCTTCGCGCCGAGCTCGCGATTGATCGCGTGCCAGACCGCATCCATATCCGAGACAAAGTTCTGCCATGTATGGCCTTCGAGCGTGTGCAGCGAGTTGTGCCCGTGGTTGCGGAAGTCGAAGAGGATCAATTCGTACCGCTCGCGCAGCGGTCCCCAGAACGGAAAGTAGCCGTCGATCGCGAGACCGTTGCCGTGACTGAGCACGAGGCGCGGCGCGCCGGCGAGGCCGTGCTGGCGAACGTGGATCGTCGCGCCGTCGGGCATTTTCACGTCGAAGGCGTGACGCGCGCGCGGCACCTGGTGCGTCGAGGAAGATTCGTTCGTCTCGTTCATTCGCTCACAGCATCCTTACAGGATCGATGTCGATTGCCAGAAAAATGTCATCGCGCTCTACGGACGGTCCGACTGCTGCGCGCATCGATGCAATCGCGGCGCGCATCGGTTTCAGCTCGCGCGATTTTATCATCACCTGCCAGCGGTAGCGCTGCTTGATTCGTTCGATCGGCGCCGGCGCCGGTCCCAGCACACGGATTCCCTCCGGCGTCGAATCTTTCGCCAACGATTTCGCGACTGCCTCAGCGATGCGCCTGGCAATTTGCGGCTCCGCGCCCTCGATTCGCACCATCGCAAGGCGCGCAAACGGCGGGTACATCAGATCGCGGCGCAATCCGAGCTCGCGCCGCATGAAGCGCACGTAGTCCTGATCGCGAGCAGCGCGGATGCTGTAGTGATTGGGCGCGTAGGTCTGGATGATGACTCGCCCCGGACGCTCGCCGCGACCCGCCCGTCCCGCGATCTGCGTCAGCAACTGAAACGTGCGCTCGGCGGAGCGGAAGTCGGGCATGTTGAGCGCCAGGTCGGCGTTCACCACCGCGGCCAGCGTGACGCCGGGAAAATCGAACCCCTTGGTGATCATCTGCGTGCCGACGAGAATATCGATTTCGCCGGCGCGAAGCTCGGCCAGCATCCGCGCCCGCGCGCCGCGCAGACTGCTCGTGTCGGAGTCCATCCTCTCGATTCGCGCGTCGGGCATCAGCTCCGCCAGCGTCTGCGTGAGCCGCTCGGTGCCGAAGCCCTGGCCCTTGAGCCCGTAGCCTTTGCACTCGGGGCAGGTGTCGGGCGCGGCGGTATGATTGCCGCAGTAATGGCAGCGCAGCGAGCGGTCGCGCATGTGAAACGTCATGCTGACGCTGCAGTTGGGGCACGCGATAACGTTGCCGCAGATGTGGCATTGCAGAAAATTGTGAAAGCCGCGGCGGTTGAGAAACACCATGCTCTGGCAGCGTGACGCGAGATTCGTGCGCAGCGCCGCGACCAGCAGCGTCGAGAGCGGCACGGTATCCGGAACTTCCGCTGCTTGAGTTTTTGATTCTCGCGGCCCCGCGCCATTGATCGTCCCGGCCGCGGCGCGCTTTCGCGACTCTGCAACTTCACGCCGTAGGTCAACCACTTCGACCGAGGCCATCGCACGATCGTTCACGCGCCGCAACAGCCGTAGCAGGCGATAACGTCCACGCCGCGCATTGGCGTACGACTCACTCGACGGCGTCGCCGAGCCAAGCACGACGGGGCATTTCGAATATCCAGCGAGCGCAACCGCCAGATCGCGCGCGTGATAGTAAATTCCTTCTTCGTTTTTGTACGACGCGTCGTGCTCCTCGTCGACGACAATCAACCCGATATCGTGCAGCGGCGCGAAGATCGCCGAGCGCGGGCCGATCATCACTCGCGCGTGCCCGCCAATCGCCGCCATCCAGCTCGCCCATCGCTCGGACACACTCTGCGCACTATGCGCGATAGCGACCAGCGCGCCGAAGCGCGCGCGAAACGAGCGCACGATTTCGTCAGCGAGCGCGATTTCGGGAACCATGATCAGGACGTTGCGCCCGGCGGCGAGCGCGCGCGCGGCAAGGTTCAGGTAAATCTCGGTCTTGCCGCTGGCGGTGACGCCCCACAGCAGGAACGCTTCGTAACGCCGCCGCTCGATCGACGGCGATATAGCATCGAGCGCGACTTGCTGCTCGTCAGTGAGATCGAATCCGGGTGCGGCTCCGTGATGAGCTGCAGGTCTGACGGCCTCGATCGCGATCAACCCGCGACGCGCAAGTCTTTTCAGCACCGCGCTCGCGCCGTCGATCTTGTTCTTGAGATCTTCAACTCGCACGCCCGCGGCGCCGGCGTTCGCGATCGCATGCAGCACTTCGCGTTGCTTCGAACCGCGCACCGCTTCGACGTTCGCCTCGGCGACGACGTGCGCGATCAGGTCGGACGTCTCGCGATGCCTTCCCACGGTAGCGTCGCGGCGCTCGAGTACCCCGTCCGCGACGAAGCGCGCGATAGTGGCGCGCACGGCGCTCGGCGCGCCCATTCGCTCGAGCTGGCGCGTCGTTGCCGCGTGCTTTTCAATCGTCTCGATAATCGCGCGCTCGATTCGCGTGAAGGCCGCGCGCGCCAACGCGTCAGGCGCGGTCGCTATCCGGTACGCGGTCCGCGACTCGACGCGCGCAACGGCCGGAATCACGCTGCGGTATGCGTCGGCAATCGAGACCATGTAGTACGTCGCGAGGAACTCCATCAGTTGCAGATGCGCGCGATCGAACAACGGCTGCGGCTCGAGCACTTCGAGAATTGGCTTCAGTTCCGTGGTCGAGAGTCTTTCGCCAACCTCGGTGACCAGGCCCGTCACTTTGCGCGAGCGCAGCGGCGCAAGCACGCGATGTCCCGGCTCGACCAGCCCGTCGAGGGCAGGCGGAATCGAATACGTCAGCTTCTCGAATCCGCGTGTCGCGCCGACGATCACAATGTTGGCCTGCATACCGCATGCAACTTACACCGCGCGCGAGCGGCCCGGCGAGTCATCAGAACTTCCTCCGCCATTTGCAGGTACTGTCTTGATTCGGGCTGGGTCTCTGAATTTGAATCCGCGAGTGTCTTTAATTTGAATCGATGCTCTGAATCTTAGGTTCGTTCAATTGCTTTTTCTTCTGTCTCCATCGCAACACAGCGATTAGTGCGGTGCTCAAAAAGTAGAGGCAGAAGTAAGTCCAACCACCAAGCTGTCGAAAGAGTGCGTAGTTTGTCTGCTCGATGTACTGTAACGTCAAGCCGCGAAAAGTAGCGCCCGAGAAAATCATTGCCGCTGCTAGAATGAGGCAGTAGGCCAAGACGACCAGCCAAATGTAGGCGACCGAACGCCAAGGTTTCATGACCGGCAGCCCACAAGCGCGAGCGCGTTGGTGCTGCGCGGCTTCATTTCGTGTCTCTATCAAGTGCGAGCGAGAAAGCAAAAAGGCCGGGAAGGTCTATTCGGACTGTACGCGTTTTTATGCGGTGCTTTCGCGGGCGCGTCAAGTCTGGTTGAATCTGGCGAAAGGAGTTCCGCTCGAACAGACTCGTGCGGGAGGCGAAACAAAAGCGATGTTGCGATTTCTGACTGCTGGTGAGTCGCACGGCCCCGAGTTGGTCGCGACTGTTGAAGGCGTGCCCGCCGGCTTCGACATCGACCTTGCCGCTATCAATGCGGACCTGGCGCGGCGCCAGAAAGGCTACGGGCGCGGCGGCAGAATGCTTATCGAGAAGGACGAGGCGCGGCCGGTTTCGGGCATCCGCTTCGGCAAATCGCTCGGCAGTCCGATCACGTTCATCATCGAGAATCGCGACTTCAAGAACTGGGTCAAGAAGATGTCCGCCGACCCGAACGATCGCGGCGCGGCTGAAGTCGTCACGCGGGCGCGGCCCGGCCATGCCGACCTGGCGGGCGTGCTCAAATACAATCTCGAAGATATTCGCGACGTGCTCGAGCGGGCGTCGGCGCGCGAAACCACGGCGCGGGTGGCGATCGGCGGGCTGGCCAAGCAGATTCTGTTGCCGTTTGGCATCGATGTGCTCGGCTACGTCGCGAGCATCGGCGCGACCGAGGCGAAGACTCATCCTGAGCTGAGTGTCGCGGAGTTGCGGCGGATCACCGAAGCGTCGCAGGTGCGCGTGGCGGACCCCGATGCGGAAAGTAAAATCATTGCCGAGATCGACGCGTGCAAGAAGACTGGCGACACGCTGGGCGGAATCGTCGAGGTGGTCGCGACCGGGTTGCCGGTCGGGCTCGGCAGTCACGTGCAATGGGATCGGAAGCTCGACGCACGCCTCGCGTTCGCGCTGCTAAGTCTGCAGGCGGTCAAGGGCGTCGAGCTGGGGTTGGGATTCACGGCGGCGCGGATTCGCGGCTCCGAGCTTCACGACGAAATCGGCTACGACGCCGAGGACCATCGCTTCACGCGGCACTCGAACA
>Ga0210391_10001025_pt1 | contig 26475 bp, 20 predicted proteins | sample IncBWC12OmetaG_FD_160573 | JGI IMG/M metagenome (GOLD analysis project Ga0210391, IMG submission 160573) | Forest soil microbial communities from Barre Woods Harvard Forest LTER site, Petersham, Massachusetts, United States - Inc-BW-C-12-O ... | reverse complement strand
GTCTCCTGACTTTGTCCCACAGCAGCCCACGCAACGAGCAAGATGAAAATGCTGAGAACGGCCAATGCCTGCGGCGCGAACAGGGTTGAATGCTTGTTCTTCATGAAAATACTTACGCTCAGCGACTCGACTTGGCGACCCCAGTCAGTTGGCGGATCAAGTCAGTTTCCTTCGCATCGTAGGGCGTTCCATCTTTGCGGAAAATGTCGTGAAACCAAACCACCGGCTCACCCTGATAGGCTTTCTCCCACGAGTCCCACGGATAAATGGTTTGAGACTTCCCATTCACAAAGCCCCAGTTATACGCCCCGACATGCTCTTTCTTCAGCAATGGCAATATCGATGCAAACGTACTGCCAAGCGGCCGCGCCATGTATTCGGTGCATACGACGGGACGATCAAATCGCCGCAGTAACTCGATTCGGCGTTTCGTCACCTCGGGCCGATCATAGCTGTGAAAGGTGATGACATCAGAGTTGGTTAACTGAAAACGTTCCATCGCGCTCAGTGTTGCATCACTCGAGTAGTCTCCTTTCCAAACTCCGCTGGTGAGCGGCTGCGATGGATTCACGGCACGCGCCCATTTCCACTCCTCCCGCAATAACTTCAGGGCGCGATCCCCTTTATCCGGAAGTTCGGTCGCTTTGTACTGGACGCTGTCATTATCCGGCTCGTTCATCAGATCCCACATCAAAACACGGTGGTCGTTGCGAAAATGGGTGAGAACGCCTGTGACATAGGGCTTCAGCTCAGTATCCCAGCGGGATTCGTCTTTCAAAAGGTCGGCCCCGGGAGCTTGCACCCAACCGGAGTTGTGAATGTGCGGCCGTGGATCACTCTGCTTGCCCAGTTTCGGATGCGGATCCCAAACCGAATCGAAAACTACAAACATGATTCGGATGTGGTGTTTGTCCGCCACTTCCAGAAACTGATCCATGCGATGAAGAAAGCCCTGCGAGTCTTGTTGCCACAAAAGGTTGTGGAGAAACACCCGCATGGTGTTCATGCCCAAAGCCCCAGCCCAGCCGAGTTCGCGATCGATCGTCGGCAAGTCGAACGTTTCGGGCTGCCACATCTCCAGTTGGTTGATGGCAGTGCTCGGAATAAAGTTGCTGCCCACCATCCATGGCTGGTGCGAATACCACTCATTGGCCCGGGTGACCGTCCAGGGTTCGTCCTCGGCAAAAGTTGACGGGCAGAAGCACGCTGCTAACAGAAGTGCGAATACCAATTGAGCACAGCAAAACCGGAAGCTATTTCGCAAAGCGCGGCTGTTCATGATGTGTAAGTTTCCTGGAAGACAGACTTGCAGCCTTCAACCGCTGAGTCAAGCTTCAAATCTGCATCGATCGCGAGCCAAGTGGATCTAGGAAAGAGTCAACGTCAGCTTTGTGACCGAAGCTGGCGGAAATGTGTAGCGCAAGACTCCTCCACCAATTTCGAGGGCCTTCGTTTGCGGCACCACGACTTGCCGCTGCTCAAAAGTGTTGTGGGCATGGATGTCAGCGTTGGTAAGTACAGTTGATGTTCCCGACTTCAGCGCCGCACCGCGGACAACAATTTCGCTATCCCGAGCGCTACTCACGTGCGGGTTCACTACCGTTAATGTCAATTCCTTATCACGCACCGAGGCTGATCCTTTCAAACCCCAGAAAGAGGCCGTCTTCCCATCTCTTTCGTAATCGATGGTTGGCGCCGAGAAAATCGTTCGAAGCGCCTGACCGCCCTGATGCGCCGCGTACATGGCAAAAACGTGGCCGACCGGTGTAACCATAAACTTGTCCTCATGCGCCAGATAAAGGCTGTTCAAACAGTTAATCAACTGCGCACAGTTCGCCATCGCGATCTTTTCAGGATGACGATTGAAAGTATCGAGCGTCATTCCGCTAAAAACCGCATCCCGCAGGGTTGGCATTTGTTCAAGTTGATCTCCCGGCATCGCTTCGCTCCCCGGCCGATACCAGGGTCCCCATTCATCGACGACCAGTTTGACCCAGTGCTCTGGATCTTCCTCGGCCATCACCTGCCAATGGCCGTTAATCAAACCTTCCATGCGGTCGCCTTCCCGCATCAACTCGTACCAATCCACGCTGTCGAACTTTAGAGCTTCACCTTTCCCCTGCACCCAGTCGCGAGTTTTGCCGCGGCTCAAGTTCCACGCATAGTGATGAAGAGCCCATCCATAAACACCATGCAGTTCGCGCCGGCCTTTCTTCGCGATCTCCTCAAAGAAGCCTCTCGTCCACGCCCAGTCATCCACATTGGGGCCGGAACCAATGAACGACAATTCCTGGCCAAATCGCGGGACCCACGTTGTGAAGCGCCGGAATTCTACCGCGTATTCCTGAGGGGTGAAATTCCCGCCGCAACCCCACGACTCATTCCCCACCCCCCAATAGCGCACATTGAAAGGATCCTTGAAACCTGCAGCAGCACGCGTATCCGCTAACGTTGTGCTCCCCGCTGGAGAATTGCAGTACTCGACCCAGCGATAGAACTCTTCGGCCGGAAGGCTACGTAGATTGGCCGCCAGATACGGCTCGCTGCCAATCAGTTTGCAGAAGTGCGCAAACTCATTCGTGCCAAACTGGTTAGGATCGTAGCTGTGGCTCGCGGGTGCTGCGCTGGTCTCTCCGCCGTTCCAGAAGTTAGTTCGGCGTGGCCTCTTGTCGGCCGGGCCAATCCCGTCTCGCCAGTCGTAGCTGTCGGCGAAACAACCCCCGGGAAAGCGCACGACCGGAGCTTTGATCTTGCGCATCTCGTCAATCAGTTCTTTACGAATGCCATCGACATTCGGCACCTTGGAATTCGCACCCACCCAGATCCCGTCATAGACCACACCGCTCAGGTTCTCGGTAAAATGTCCGTAGAGGTTGGGAGAAATAAGGCCCAGAGGTTCCCCGGAGAGGACTTCGATGCGCGAATCAACGCCGCTGGATTGAGCCCAGGCAAACGAGGACAAGGAGCGGGCAGCAAGAACCGCCCCGCCGGTAGTAGCTAACGTGTTGCGCAAGAATTCACGGCGTCCGATCATACCTAACCCTCCGGCGAAATGCCGCCCATATAGTAAACGTTTGCTAAGCGAGATGCTATAGTTTTCTGGAAGTTTGCGGTACATCGAAATGAAGAATCGATCCTCGACCGTTTTTCATCGTGTGCCGGTCCGTCGTGTGATCGCTCCTCGCCGGATCGTGAGCACACCAGTTTGTGTGGCAGCAATGCTCGTCTTAATACTCGGAGCCGAATGCGGCACTCTGCGAGCTCAAAGTTCCCCGAGCACTGTGAATTTGCGGATTATTGTCGTCGCTTCGGCCCCGGACGCAGATCGCATTGTGCAGCACCTCAAAGGCGGTGAGGATTTCTCTACCCTCGCGAGAGAAGTCTCCATCGACCCCACCGCATCTGACGGTGGTTCTATGGGGGCTGTGGATCCTGCCGCGTTGCGTTCCGAATTGCGTGATGCTGTCAAAGGGCTGGCTGCGGGACAAATCAGCGACGTGGTGCGGCTACCCTCCGGCTACGCGATCTTGAAAGTGGCTGCGCCTAGCGAAACGGATACCCTTCAAAATACAAGTCCAGCACGGATTCTTCCATCCTCGGCTACGGGAGCGATTCGATATTCTCCGAACGTCGGCGGCAAAGGCGAAGCGGATCTCGCTTTTCGCAATTTTTCCAAGCCGGAGGGCTGGAGCCAGGATTTGCACGTATTATGCCGGATTCGACAGGAATCGCTCGCTTCCGTAACCGATTATGTGCAGAAGAGCCTGGACCCCTCCAACACGCAAGGTGTTACTCACGGCCGCCCTCTCGATGTGATTCAGATGCACTATGCTCTTGCCAACGTGTTTGCGTATCAGGGAGAAATGGATAAAGCAATCGACGAATGGTTAGCGGCATATCAAGTGGCGTCGTCACAACTAAGCGGAGCAATGCCCGAACTGGAAGAGGTGCTCGGCATTGCCTATTTGCACAAGTCGGAAATGGACAACGATGTCTATCATCACCCGGGAGAGCACTGCATTTTCCCGCCGCGGGTGAACCAGAGCTACTCGAAGCCGGCGAACTCACAGAAGGCGATCGAATATTTGCTGAAATACCTGCAAGGCAATCCTCAGGCGCTCGATGCACAGTGGTTGCTCAATCTCGCGTACATGACTCTGGGAAAATATCCCGCCGGCGTGCCACGACCATATTTGATCGCGCCCTCGATCTTCGAATCCACTGAGGATGTCGGACGATTCGTGGATGTAGCGCCCGCTGCCGGCATCAATCTCTATTCCATGTCCGGAGGCCTGATCGTAGACGATTTCGAGCGGAATGGTTTATACGATGTTGTCACCTCGGACTTCGGCCAGTGCGCTCCGATGCATTTCTTTCACAACAACGGGGATGGCACATTCAGCGACCGCACTTCGCAGGCTGGATTGAGCGATCAGTTGGGCGGACTCAACCTGGTGCAGACCGATTACAACAATGATGGCTGCCTGGATATTCTGGTGTTACGTGGCGCATGGGAGTTTCCTCAGCGCAAGTCTCTGTTGCGCAACAACTGCGATGGAACTTTCACCGATGTAACTGCGGCCAGTGGTCTGGCCGAGCCGGCAACCGATACCCAGACCGCCGTCTGGGCTGACATCGATAACGATGGCTATCTTGACCTGTTCGTCGGCAACGAAAATAAACCGAGCCAGCTTTTTCGCAACCGCGGTGACGGCACATTCGAAGACATCTCGCACGCCGCCGGGATCGATCGCATCGCGTTCACCAAGGGCGTCGTCGCAGCCGACTATGACAATGACGGCTATGTGGATTTTTTTGTCTCCAACCTGAACGGTGACAACTTTCTTTATCACAACAACCACGATAAGACGTTTACCGAGGTTGCAAAGCAGGCTGGTGTACAAAAGCCATGGCAGAGCTTCGCCGCATGGTTTTTCGACTATGACAATGACGGCTGGCCTGACCTGTTTGTTACTAGCTATTACGTATCGGTCGACGAGTCGCTTCGCAGTTATCTGGGGCTGCCTCCGAATGCTGAGACTCTGAAGTTGTACAAAAACTTGGGCAATGGAACGTTTCGCGATGTCACATCAGAAGTTGGCCTGGACCGGGTATTGATGCCCATGGGCGCCAACTTTGGAGACATCGACAACGACGGCTTTCTGGACATGTATCTTGGCACCGGGAACCCCAGTTATGCGTCGCTGCTTCCGAACGTGCTGCTCCACAACAAAGAGGGCAAATTCTTCACTGACGTGACGGCCTCTTCTGGCACAGGTGAACTCCACAAAGGACACGCCGTGGCCTTTGCGGATATCGACAACGATGGCGACGAAGATCTCCTCGCCGAAATTGGCGGCGCAGTTCCGGGGGACAGTCACGCCTTCCGTCTGTTCGAAAATCCCGGCAACGGCAACGACTGGATCAGTCTGCATCTGGTCGGAGTGAAGACGAACCGGGCTGCAATTGGCGCGCGCATCAAGGTGACGGTGCAGAACGAAGGCAAGACCACGCGCTCGATCTATCGTACGGTTGGCAGCGGAGGTTCGTTCGGCGCTTCCCCGCTCACGCAACATGTTGGACTGGGAAAGTCCGCTCGCATTGTGAACCTGGAAATCTGGTGGCCTACGAGTAATTCGCGGCAAAACTTTGAGATCGTCGGCGTTGACCAGTTTCTGGAGATCAAGGAATTCGCCAAGGATTACACCAAGCTTCAGCGGCATCCGTTTCGCCTGGGTGGCGCAGGAGAAACGGTTAAGAAATCTTCAAACATGTCAGAAGACGCGAGCAAGCATTAGGTCTGACGTAGTACTTAGAGGTCGATCGTGAATCGCGAAGCGAACATTCTCAGGCGCAGTCTTGGAATACTCTTGCCATTTCTCTTTCTCAATCCTCATGTCGCGGCATCGCGAAGGTACGAGGTGAGCGGAGTGCTCTTGCAAGTCGATAAGGAGCACGGGACGATGTCCGTGTCATGCCGGGAGATTCCGGGCTACATGGACGCCATGGTTATGCCTTTTCGCGTGCGCGATTCAAAGACGCTCGTTGGGCTGGAGCCGGGCATGACCATCGACTTTTTGCTGGTCGTCGATAAGAGTTCGTCATTTGCTGAAGACATTCACGCGCATCCCTTCGAAAGCCTCGAACTGGACCCAGTCCAAGCTCGCCGTTTCAAATTGATGGAAAATGCGATGGCCGCGAAATCAGCGGCCGCAGATGTTCTGCATGTTGGCCAACTCGTCCCAAACTTTGCCTTGATCGATCAGCACCGGCAGCGCGTTTCGCTTTCTCAATTTTCCGGAAAAATCGTAGCGATCACATTTATCTACACTCGCTGTCCCCGGCCCGATTACTGTGTTCGTCTTTCGAATAATTTTGGCGTCCTTCAAAGGAAATTCAAGAACAACATGGGCCGGGATCTGATCCTCCTTACAGTCGTCATCGACCCCGCCAACGATCAGCCCGAGGCTCTGTCTCAATATGCTCGAATTTGGAAGGCCGACGCTCGCTCCTGGCACTTCTTAACTGGCCCTTCGTCGGATATCGAACAACTTTGCCGCAAGTTTGGTATGGCTTTCTATCCGGACGAAGCTCTATTGGTCCACTCTTTTCATACCGTGGTGGTTGACCGCCAGGGAAAATTGGCCGCCAACCTTGAGGGAAACGACTTCACGGTTCAACAGCTAGCGGACCTGGTCGAGTCGGTGATGGCGCCTAGCCATGAGTAAACGATTTCTGATATTGTGCCATTTTGAAAAATCTTCAACTTCATGCGAGAGGTAGATTCGATGCGAAATAGTACGGCACTCTTCATTGCCTTTTGCTTTTTGACCACGGGATTCGCGCTTGCAGAAGACAATCAGCAAAACATACCCCAAGTCGTGAAGGTTGAAGGAGATGTCGAATACACGCACGATCCCTCCATCGCCAAAGATGGCGACACCTGGTATCTGTTCGGCACGGCCAATGGCCCGGTTCGCAAAGGAGAACTGCCGATCCGTTGTTCGAATGATTTACATGTGTGGAGAATGTGCGGGTACGTTTTGGACAAGATTCCTGAGTGGATCAGGAAAGAAAGTCCGGAAACCAAAGAACTTTGGGCTCCCGACATCTCATATTTCAATGGCGAATACCACCTCTATTACGCATTTTCAGTGTTCGGCAAAAACACTTCTGGAATCGCACTCCTAACAAACAAAACACTAAATCCGAAAAGCGCTGATTTTCATTGGGTCGATCGCGGACTGGTGCTTCGATCTCGACTTGAAGATGACTTCAATGCCATCGATCCTAACCTCGTGCTGGATGAAAAAGGCCAGCCATGGCTTTCCTTCGGCAGTTTTTGGACCGGCATCAAAATGCGGCGCATCGATGCAAAAACCGGCCTGCTGTCTGCGGAGGATGCAAAGATCTATTCGCTGGCGACCCGCAAACGTCCGGATAATCCACCGCCGAATCCCCCGGAACTTCCCGGAGATTGGCAGGCGGTCGAGGCGCCGTTCATTATTCGCCACGGCGATTTCTTCTATCTGTTCGTGTCGTTTGATCTCTGCTGCCGCGGCACAAAAAGTAATTACAAGACGATGGTGGGACGCTCTCAATCCGTCACCGGCCCGTATGTTGACGCTGCTGGGAAACCGATGCTGGATGGCGGTGGCACTCCTTTATTGTTAGGAAACAAGCGCTGGCTGGGGCCTGGAGGCGAGTCACTGCTGCAGCAAAAAGACGGAGACATTATTGTCTTCCATGCTTATGACGGAACCTCAGGCGACGCGTACCTGCAAATTTCGACGGTTGCCTGGGTCGATGGCTGGCCTAAAGTCGCATTGGAAGGCGGAAATCCCGCGAACAAATAGGACACTCAAGCCGTAAGAAGTCGGATGCTTTTAGTGACAAGCATTATTTGTTCGGCCGCGCACCGATCTGACCAGTGTCGATAATCTTCAGCATGTTCTGATGCCGTTCTACTTCTTCGTGTTCGAGACGCCCTGCGATCTCCAGTTCTTTCTCGGATTCTTCTTTGCGATTCATGCGCGCATATGTCATCCCGAGATAGTAGTGAGCTTCGCGAAGAGAGGTGTCTGCGGCCACGGCCTTGCCGAGCATTTCGAGCGATTGAGAGTAGTCTTTCTGCTGAAACTTCAGCCGCCCCATGCCGGCTAAAGAACCCGCATGATTCGGATCTCGTTCGAGCACCCGAGTAAATTGTTGTTCGGCCGCAGAAAAATCGCCGGCCACCAGATCCATACGCCCGAGTTGATAGTGAGACTCGGTTTGTGCAGGCTGCAGCTCAACGGATTTCTCGAACTCACTTCGCGCCTCCGCCGATCGTTGTAATGCTTGCAGTGTCATCCCCAGGGCATAGCGGCCCGAAGCATCGGAAGGCCGAAGGAGGACGAAGCGCTCGAAGGTTCCACGAGCATCTTCATAGTTCGCCAGGCCTATTTGCGCCCGGCCCAACCCGTAGAGTGAATTCGCGTCATCTTTTCTTAGATCAAGCGTCTCGTGAAATGCTTGCGCCGCATCTGCAAACAAAGACATCCGGAGCGCAACCATACCAAAATCAAAGAGCACGTCCGCGTCCTTCGGATTTGCCTTGCGCGCTTGCAGCAGCCGCGACAACGCTTTTTCTGGGTTGCCGTGAGCAATCTCCGCGCGAGCTTGCTCGCGCCACACGTTCACGAGCGAAGCGAGGGCATCCGTACGGCCAGGATCCAGTTGTAGAGCATTCTGAAACTCAGGAATTGCGTCGTCTGGCTTAGCCATCTGCGCGTACAACATGCCCAGGCTGACATGGGCGCTGGCGAAATCCGGTTTGAGCGCAATGGCCCGCTTGAACAATCCTTCCGCTTCGGCCTCGCGCTTTTGCTGCGCATAGACGATGCCCAAAAGATTTAGCGCGCGGACGTCATCAGGGGCAGTTGCGAGAGCGATATTCAGTTCATTCTCAGCTCGCTTTAAGTCGCCGGCTGCCAGCGATTGGGCAGCATCTTTGATTAAGGTGAAATCTCCGGATGGAGCTTTGGCCCCGCTCTGAGCGGACGCGGCCAGTGCTAGGCTAAGAACGAAAATGCCGCACAGAGCGAGGCCGGCGTAAAATCGCGATTTCATCAAACCCCGTTAAATCTTCCGATCGAAGTTAATACCGTCCTACGGTCACTGATGTCCGCGGACTGTCGGCACTTTGTAGAACGCAATCTGATCTTTTTGCAACACCGCCAGTTGGCCGCCATCCGGTGAAAGTACAAATGTCTGAACGGTTGGTTCGGGCGAGGGGATCGTGACTGTGAAGATTCTCTCTCCATTTTCCGCGCGATACACGGCGATGCGTTCGCTTTGTAGATCAGATGTCTGAAAAGCAGAATTCGCGGCCATCGATTTTGCCGTCTGCGCTACGCCAATCGCGAACGAGTTGCCGGCAGCGACACCGCTGACTGTCTGTTGCAATTCTACCGAGGGAGAAACCCCTCTTAGGAGTGGTCTTCCGTTCGGCCGGATCACGCGATACCATTTGCCAGACGACTGGCGGTCACACCCAGCCACGAACAATAAATCTGGCGGCAGGCTTGTCGCTTGAGGCCGGCAGCCGGAGTTCAACCGCGCCAGGACACGTTTTTGTTCGTCCCAGCTTTCTTCCACGATGCTCCACCGGTTTCTGGTTGTGCTCAACACGCGAATTTCTCCGATGTCCGACAATACCGGTATCGTTGCGCGGGAAGACCGAACTACAGTGGCCAGCGTGCGAAAGTTACTATCCAGCACCTTTATCTCAACGTCTTCTTCAGGCTCTCGCTGTTCAGCTTCTTCTAATTCACGATGGATCGCTTCCGAGTGACGCTCCTGCAGAACGCCAACCGCAAAATACTTCGACGAGGGAGAAGTACGCACGAAAGCGAGAGGACCATTCAGCACGAGCCGCTGTTCCAATTTCAGCCCAGCCCGATACAGTCTTAACTCCCGTCCAACATGAACCAACACCCCCTCACTGACTGGCCATAGATATTGCTGCGCATCGGCCACTTTCCAGTCGACAGTTTTCTCCACTTTTCGTTCCTGCACGTTAATCAGAACAGCGCGAATGACGCGAAGTTTGGCGAACTTCGCCTCTACGCCACTGCGCTCGATCAATACATGCGGATTGAAGGTAAACAATAACTCCCCCGCACCCAGGTAGGACATCGCCGAACCATAGTCGAAGCTATACATTTCCTGGTCCGGCCGGGCCGGAGCATAGCCCAGCTGGCTGACAGGGAAACTCTCCCAAGCTGCGGCCCTGCCGGCTTCAGCTTCGTCAGGCTCGAATGCAACTGTGCACTGCGGAGGCAAACAGACTTCGGTTTCATCCGGCGGGCTGGATTCATCCGGTGCAGTGAGCTTCGCAATAGGAGCCTCTGCAACAGTCGGAACGGCGCTGGGACCTGCGCTGTTCGGCACTGTGGCCGTAGTAAGGTTGGGCACGAGCATGATTTGATATCCGGATTCAAGACGGACGTTGTGCCCTGACATCGAAAGCACAGAACTCCCCTCCGGCCCATCCCCAACTCTCAGCTTCAAGCCTCTGATGCCAACGACCTGTCCCGGCATCACTGCCGTCGGCCCCTTATATTTCTGCGGCGAAACGTAGACGGTAGCCGCAGCAGCGGTGACGCTTCTCATGTTGGAATTGGTGACTCCGCCACCAACGCCGACCCCGGCTGCGCCTCCGCCCCCTCCACCCACACTCAGGCCAACGGCTTCACTCAGCGGTTGATTCTCGTACAGGTTACGGTCTTGGTAGGGATCGCTCGCCAACACGGCGGCCACGGTGAGAAGCAACGGCTCCAGGCCAGGCCCGTTGCATTGAGCGCTTTCAAACAACAGCGCAATCTGTGAATTCTTTTCAGTTTTAGAGTGTGCGGTCTGGGCGACGATTCGGCCCTTGAGAACGGCTCCTTCACGCAACGTGCATTGAGCGTTCTGCCACTTCACCGCGACTTTCGCCAGCACGGATTCGCCGATCTTGACCCGCCCGGCGTCGATGGCCCGTACCAACTCTGCTTGCACCGGAATACGATCCTGAGCGTACCCCTGACAGAGTAAGAAAAGTAGAGTGCCAAGCAGCCAGCCACTACTGAGAATACGTTTGCTCATTGCAACGACCTTCCCGAAAAACTTTACCACCGGTCGCCGTTTTTTGCTCAGATCAAATCAGCGGTACGTGTGCGGAATCGTGCACCGGTTTTGTTTGCACCGGATCAACGACAGGAGCACGCAAAATGCGTAGTTTTGGGGTAACTGAATTCTCGCTTGGGTCGGATCGCTAAGATAGGCTCAAATGCTCACCGAGTGGCGCATCTTCCGGCCGAGCTTCTCAGTTGTCCAGCCTCGCTTCCGGCGCTCTTGCGTCGAACGTCTGTGCGAGCCGTTTCAGGATTTCTATGCGCAGCCTTCAGGTCCCACCGGCAAAGCACGCATCGCATGCCTAAGGTGAAAACGAAATGCGCGTAAGCCGGGCAGTTTTGGTTGGTGCAAACTTTTGTCGACATTTCGATTCTTCCTTGCGCACGGCTTCGGAGGTAGCCGCAGACTAGTAACTAGCTGAAGGTAGCACGATGCGAAGCTGGCGCAGAACGGAAGTTCAACGGCGGCGAATCGGATTTTTTTCTGGGATCTAATAAGCCCCAATTCGGCTGGAAAGCGGGCGAATGGCTACCTCAACCAGATATCCATTACTTCCCTGTCAAAATCCGCTCGATCTGCTGCAGGTGATTGATGTCGTGGCCGGCAAACATGCGGACGACGTGTTCGATCGTCTCCTGCCCGCGCTCAGAGTGCATTCCATAATGTTTCCACTGATCGGGCGTCAGAGATTTGAGCAGTGCGAGATTGGCTTCGCGCACGGTGCGAAACTGCTCGAGGGACTTGTGGGGATTGCGCTTCTCATAGTGGCCGCTGACTACCCAGGAATCCTGATCAAAGGCAACGATGGGCGTGCCGGGAGCACCCAGAATAAGGCGCATGCGAAAGCCGCCGACAATTTCAGCGTCGGCCAGATGTGCGAGGATTTCGCTAACCGACCACTTGTCCGGAGCCGGCCGCTTCCGCAGTTTGCCTGTGGACACGCCTTTGATGAGACGATCGATTTTCTTTGCAGTCGCAGCTTGCACCGCCAAAGGCTGCTTACCGTCGAGGTAGCCAACCACTCGCTGCGTGTATTGCTGTGGAGTCTCTTTCATGGGACTGCGCCTCCTTCTACATGAGCGATCGAAAATTTTTCTCCCTGCACTGTTCCGCCCAAGTTCCGCCGGGCTTCACCCAGGCTTGGACAACCGAGGCGGCTGTCACTCCGTGAGTTTACTCGCTGCCCTTCTGTCCTGCCTTAAACATGGTCCACGGACCGGCCTTCATGTCGCGCAGAAGCGGCTTCTGCCAGGCGTATTCAGGATGATGCTCAAGAAAGTCGGCGGCCAGGAAATCTGCGCCGCAGGGATGTCCGGCGCGCGCGACAAAACTCATGTTCGCCGCCATCTTGCTGTCGGTGGCTTTGCCTTGAACCGCACCTCCCGGGTTGTAGCCTTCCCAACCCCACTCTTTCACGCCACGGGCTGTGACTTCGACATGGCCGCAGAGCGAGCGTTCGTCGGCTTGCTCTTTCTTCTCGAAGCTGTCGAAATGATCCGACAAAAAGGCTTCGGCCATCTCGACATCGATCTTCCCTTTGGCACTCTGCACAAATTCGTCAGCTCGGGCGTGGCGCGCATTCATCGACGATGACGCATCGTTCGGATTGAATCCGTCAGTCTCTTCACGAATTAGCTTGGGATCGCGGGCAAAGTTTGAACTGACAAAGTATCCGTCTTTCGTTCGCCATAGCGGCGTGTTCTTCAAACCGAGTTCGAGATAGGCAATCTCACCCGTCTTGCGGTCGCCGATCAGCCAGTCGTTGGCGTATCCGCCGTTGTTGCCTTCCTTGATGATGCGTACATAGTCATCGATGCTCTTTGAATATTGCAGCGCCTTGCGGGATCGCATAAATTCCGGTTTGCCGTTCGGGTCCCAGCCTTCAAACTGCGTAATGGTCGTTTCCGTGATCATGATGCCCGCGCCGTTCACGCCGAAATCATCGTCGCTGGTAATCACTCCTGGAAAGCCGTCCATCAAGATGCGCTCTCCGTGCTCGGGCAAAATATCGAAGACGATCACCCATCGCTCGCCTGCGAGATAACTTGTCCAGTTATTGTGCGCGATCACGATCTGATGATCTTTGGTATAAGCGCCGGTGGCGATGAAGGCGCTGCAATTTCCCGGAGTCTTCAAGTTCGGCGGATTGGCCTTCTGTGCGCGCTTGTTCAGCCACGGCACGTAGTAATCCGGAACTTCCTCGAACGCGTTCAGCGCGACAATGTCATAGACGTCGAGATCGACACCGTGCGCCTTCACGCCGTCGGCAATGCCTTGCAACTCCTGTTGATATTCCGCATCGATATGAGGCCAAAGCATCTCGCGAGCAGTCTCGCGAAAGAATTCCCAGTCGCGCTGGGTGGTATGCGTGTCAAAAAGCTTGATGGCTTCGAGGGCATCGGCAATTTCAGGGGCAAGCAGATATCCGTGCTGGAAGCCGATGTTGGACGGCGAACCTTCCAGATGAACATAAGTCCAGCCGCCCTGCTGAAAGCGATAAGCCTTCTGCAGGCGCGAATCCGAGGCCCCCGTGGTGGATTGTGCCGGTGAAACAGAGGCACCAAAAGCAACCAGGATAATTGCAAAACAACGCGACCATGAGAGGACGATCCTGCCGGACATTCGCCTACCCCGTGAGTTTTGAGTGAACGCCATTGTAGCCGAATCTTCGTATTCTCAATCATGAGTTATTCATCAAACTTTAACGCACCATTAACAAACTCGCGCTTTGCCGGATGCCATAATTCTGCGCTTGTATTTCCATCGAGCCTGAAGTGCGTTCCTACGGAAGAAAACCGGTCCGTCATAGCCGCGGTTAATCTGGTTGCGCTGATAAAGGATCTTGTATTCATGAGAAGAATGGATGTTTCCGCTCTGCTGTTGGTCTTAACCACTTTATTAACTAGCTGCTCCAGTTCAAAAATCCCTGCCGCGCCGATGCCAAACATCGCCGGTCCGTGGGAGTTCATTGCTTCGTCCACATCCAGCCCGGGATACTCCACCGGCATCGAAGCCGCTCTTCAGGAAGCACAAGTTTTCAGCACCCAGACCGGCACCTTTGTCTCCACCGGTCAGATTTCCGCCGGTGGGGCGCAGGTCAATTTTCTGGCTCTCAATGGTCTAAAGAACGGCGTGCCCTCCACCATCGGTTTCTCAGGGAATTGCACACCTGCCACAATCGATCTTCAGACCGGCGTGCCTACCGGAAATAGCCTGACCGGAAGCATCTCAGGACTCGCCGGTTCGATGAATTTTACCTACGTGGAAAATGGAAACGTCTTCATCGTGACCGGCGATCTGAGCGCTGACGGAAAATCGATGACGGGAACCTACACCGAGGAAGCCGCACAAACGGGTAACACCAACGGCACTTGCAACGGAGACGGAACGATCCTCGACCAGGGAAACATCAGCGGAACGGTTGTCTCGAAACTTTCCGGCACCTACACCGGAAAAATATGCGAGCCCCTTGATTTTTCCTGCCTTGCCGGCCCAAAGGATATTGCAACCGCAACGCTAAGCGAGAGTTCCAGTGGCACCCTGACCGCGAGCATAGTTCTGACCGGCGCCGACAATGCTTCCATTACGCTGCAAGGCCCGGTCACTGGAAATTACCTTTCCGTACAAGGCACCTTCAACGGGCAGACGGTTGTCTACGAGGGATACGCGGAAAATATCCCGTCGGGCAACTTCATCGTCCCGACTCTCTACCTGGCGAATCTCGACATCAACAGCAGCCAGCCTACCGCCACCTATGCCGGCACCCTGATTGTGCCCCAGACTCAGTAAGGCCCCAGACCAAACCGTTTTCAGATGTCTGTGCGCTGTTCGGGATGCCTCTGCAGATACCAGCAGGGCGCGTATCCCGCATGGGGGAAAAGCGAGTTGACGCAGGTCTGCGCCTGCGGCGGATCGAAAATAAACTCAGTCTTGCCGTTTTTCTGCTGGACGGCGTCGTAGTGCGTGACTGTGACTTGTCCGAAGGGCTGGCGGTCACCGGCAACGCGATAACGAAACAGAGCGTAGTCAGCGCCGTAAACCAAACCCGCGAGCACCACGGCAAATAATAAAGTTCCGGCAACAAGCCGTATCAGCAAATGGTGGATTCGCGCGCTCGTTAGGGGACTCACGTGTGCAGTATAGTCGTCCTGCCCCCAGCAGACGTCGATTGTAAGCAGGGATATCCATCAAAATTAGAGCGATAAACTGAGGTCATCGTTGACAACACCCCGCTTCGACAGGCACACTACCGCATTCGCTGCATGCGGACTGCGGCGAGCCCTTATGGGCCAATCGCCTATGGGACAATCCAAGGAACGAGTGCGGGCTAAAGCGTAGTTTATCGACATGGAGCAACCAGTCTCCTATACCTTCGATTCGACCTTGGACACCGTGGACCATGCGGAAGAGACAGCGTCCCGCATTGCTAAGGAACTCGGCTTTGAGGAAGATGAAGTGATGCAGATTTCGATGGCCGTGCGTGAAGGTGCGGTCAACGCGGTTCTGCACGGCAATGCCTATGCTCCGGATAAGAAAGTGACGCTGGCCTTCGAACAGAACGCGGAGGGCCTGGTCATTACGATTCGCGATCAAGGTAAGGGCATAGACTTGAGCAGCATTCCCAATCCGCTGGCGCCGGAGAATCTGCTCAAGACTTCGGGACGCGGCATTTTTCTTATGCGTTCTTTTATGGACGTGGTGGAAATCCGCCCGTCCCCGACAGGTACCGAAATAAAACTGATCAAGCGCGTCCACGGAGCATCCGCGGGCGCCAAGGAGGGGTCTCAATGAGCATGAAACTTAGTACTCGGCAGGTGGACGGGGTCACCATTGTGGACTGCAGCGGACGTATCACCCTGGGGGAAGGCAGCGTCACCCTGCGTGACACCGTGCGCGACCTTCTTGCCAAAGGAAACAAGAAAATCATTCTGAACCTGGGCGAAGTCAACTACATCGATAGTTCGGGCATCGGTGAACTGGTCAGCGCCTTTACCACCACCAAAAACCAGGGTGGGGAGCTCAAACTCCTGAACCTCACCAAGAAGGTGCACGATCTTCTCCAGATTACTAAGCTCTACACCGTCTTCGATGTGAAAGACGACGAAGCCGCCGCCGTCAAAGGCTTCAAGTAAATTCCAAAGTCATTGCAGGAATGAGTACCAAAAGGAACCCGGGGACTGGCCGCCGCCCAGTCCCTCAGCGTTCTTTCTTGGATTTTGCTGCCGCTCTGGCCGAATCAATCCAATTTCTCCCAAACCATCACGGTACTTCCGTGTTTCCGTTTCTGGAAAACTCACTCGAATAGTTGGCGGGCACACATCTTCCATCAATACCAACGCCATAAAATTCAATTGTGACCCTAAGTTGGAAATCCTCTCTGCACGCCCTGCTCTTGTTCTCCGCCCTCCCGCTTTTTGCGACTTCCAACTGCCTCCCCATCCGCGAGGCTAGCCAGCACATCGGTGAAACCAAGTGCATCGTTGGGAAGGTTGTGCGGGTGAAGGTCGGCTCGAAAGGAGTGCACTTCGTAGACTTCTGCGAAGACCAGGCGTCCTGCCCTTTCACCGTCGTGGTCTTCCCTCACGACCTGAAAGACATCGGCGATGTGCGCCGCCTCGCAGGCCGCGTTATCGAGATTCATGGCCCAGTCAAGCTCTACGACGGGCGAGCTGAAATCATCCTGAACCGCATCGGGCAGCTGACCGGAGGCTCCACTCTGATCCCGCCTCTACCTAAGAACTACGATGTTGAAAAGCAGGGCCACTACAGTGCCGGCAGAATGCGCCCCACCAAGAAGCCCGCGAAAACTTACGCCACTCCCGCCACCAGTGCAACCTACGGCAATGAGGCCGATGTGGCAGAACCACCACAGTAGCTCTTTGCCTTGCTCACACCATCCCCCTCTTCAACTCCTCTAGTGGATATTTCGTCCCGCGCCAGACGATCCCGTCATTCCGCAAAGTTTGAATCATGGAGAGCAGCAGAGTGTAGACGAAAAGCATCGTGCTGACCGGGTGCAGCACGAAGTAATAAGCGGGAACCTTCGAATGCCACGACATTCCCACGTAAATAAGGAACATCGATGCCAGCGCAATCGCATAGGGCAATCGCTCCCAGCCACGCGCCAGCCACACACCAAGAAACGGCATCAGGTTCAAGAAGGCTAATCCAAAAGCGGAGATCAGCGTTCGCCACCACTGAAAAGAAAGTACGGCGAAAAAATTCTTGGTGAGATTATTCACCATTCCCATCGCCCCATTCGCCCATCGTATCGAAATCAAATCAGCACCGAAAACATTTCGCTGCACAAATCCCGCGTTCTTCACCACCTTTCCCAGCTTCATGTCATCGAGCACTTCCATACGAAGGGCTTGATAAGTTCCTATCGAATCGTAGGTAGTGCGACGAATCAAATTGAACGCGCCCACGCCCATGTGATCCTGCGATTTTGGGTCTGCCACTTTCCATGGCCGGTGCCCAAATACGAACATGGTCTGAAAGAAGGCAATCATCATGTACTCGCCTGGCCGCTTCATGATCATTTGCGGAAACAAGACAACATGATCGGCACGCTCAATCTCGGCGTAAGCCAAGGCCCTCCGCAACGAATCGGGCTTAAACAATACGTCTGCATCGGTAAACAACAACCACTCGCCATCCGCCTCGTTCGCCGCCGTCCACATGGCGTGGGTTTTTCCCAGCCATCCTGCGGGCAATTCGCGGTGGTGAATCACGCGTAAAACAGGGTGCCCCATTTCTCGCTTCTTTTGCGAGAAGTGGGGATTTTGCACAACCGCTTCCATGATCTCGCCCGTGCGATCCGTCGATCGATCATCCACCGCGATCACTTCGTAATTATCGTAGTCAAGTTCGAGAAGCTGGATGAGAGATTGCTCGATCGCTTCTTCTTCATTGCGAGCCGGAACAATGATGGAAACTTTGGGGTTGCGGGAAGCCGGGCTAGCGGATGTCGAGTGGCGATCCCACTCAGGCTTGGATACGTCGGCGACACTGGGCATGCCGATCGCGGCATCGACAATGCGAGAGAACCACGCGAGTGCAAGAATGGTGCCCGCGATCCAATGGAAGTAATGCATCCCGCTTAGTTCTTCCCTTTTGGAACGGGCTCTGCATCGACAAAAACTGGCGGCGCAAATTTCATTCCGTAAAACAGTATGGCAGAGGAGAGCGCGGTGGCGACGACGGGCGACACAAAAGCCAGCTGCAATGAGTAATGGTCGGACACATAGCCAATCAACGAAGCAGACGGCACGTCTCCGAGAAGATGGAAGATAAATATGTTGGCCGCCAACGCTGCGGCGCGAATGTGCGCGCCCACGGAATTAATCACAGCCGCGTTCAGAGGGCCGGTGTTCAGCAGCAATAAGAATTCGGCAACGAAAATCGCGGTGATCATCGGGCGCCCACTCGCGTGAATAGCAATCCACATGGCAGGGATTCCCAACGCTAGGCTGACCGCTGATACTAGGTAGTGCGCCGCACGAGTCTTCCGCAGCAGTGCATCCGACAGCCAGCCTCCCGCCAAAGAGGCCACCAGCCCATTGACCGCGATGCTCCCGCCAAACAAGAGATTGGCCTGCCCTAGAGAGTAGCCGCGAACGCGATGCAGGAAAGTCGGCATCCACACCTGCAATCCGCCTAGCGCGAAAGTCATCATCGCCATGCCAAACGTGGCCGTAAGAAACGCCGGATTTTTGACCAATCCTCGCAACGTGTCGCGACTGGGCGATTTTTCCAGATGATCGAATTGTCCGTAAGCAGGTTCCGGAACGAACAGCAGTAACAGAGCCAGCAGTGCGCCGGGGGCCGCTCCCACATAGAATGGCACACGCCATCCGTACGCCGGCCCCATGAAGCCGCCGAGCACATAACCCAGGGCCGTGCCCACGGGGATCGCCAGATAAAAGATGCCCATGACGCGGCCGCGCTGGTACTCGGGAAACATGTCAGCCACAAATGTAGGAGAAAGAATTACAAAACTAGCCTCGCCGATTCCCACCAGCGTGTGCCGAATGAGCAGGCCGGTGAAATCGTGGGTAAAGGCGGTCAGCAGCGTAGCGCCGCTCCAGATGAGCGCTCCCACCACGATGACGGACTTGCGCGAGAAGCGTTCGGCCAGCGGGCCCATAAAAGGCGCAGCGCACATGTAGAAGATGAAGAAGACACTAGTGAGAATCCCGAAGGCAGCGTCGCTGCGATGAAATTCTGCTTTCACTAGATCCTGCACCGCAAACAGGACGGAGCGATCTACATAATTGAGCAGGTTCAGCGCGGTCAGCAAGACTAGCGCAGTGCGAGGATAGAGTTTCGTCTCGGCCACAGGTCGAGCGAATATAGCATGCGGCGCTTTCCATCTCACGCCTCGCACCCAATCCGCGCATGCAATCCATTGACTTGCCAGAACTTGGCCCCTATCATGGGCGCTCACACGCATCTGGGACCCTGTAAACGACCGCATGATCGGCCAGACTATCTCGCACTACCACATCGTCGAAAAACTTGGCGGTGGTGGCATGGGCGTGGTCTACAAGGCTGAAGACACTGAACTCGGCCGCTTCGTCGCGCTCAAGTTTCTGCCCGACGAACTGGCGCAGGATCCTCACGCCCTGGAACGATTTCGCCGCGAGGCTCGAGCCGCTTCCGCGCTGAATCATCCGAATATTTGCACCATCTACGAGATCGGCAGGGACGGCGAGCAATCCTTCATCGCCATGGAATTTCTTGAGGGGATGACGCTGAAGCACCGTATCGGCGGACGCGCCATTGAACTCGAGACGCTTCTCTCGCTCGCCATCGAGATCGCCGACGCGCTCGATGCCGCTCATGCCAAAGGAATCGTTCATCGCGACATCAAACCAGCGAATATATTTGTCACCACTCGCGGCCATGCCAAGGTGCTCGACTTCGGATTGGCGAAGGTCGCAAGCAACAGCGGTTCGCACAGTCAGATGGCGGCCGCCAACACTCAGACCGCGGCTAACGAACAGCTCACCAGTCCCGGTATGGCGGTGGGCACCATCGCGTACATGTCGCCGGAGCAGGTTCGTGCCAAAGAACTGGACGCGCGCACCGATCTGTTTTCCTTTGGCGCAGTGCTGTATGAAATGGCGACGGGATCGCTGCCTTTTCGCGGCGAAAGTTCGGGAGTCATCTTTGCTGCGATCCTCGAAAAAGAGCCGGTGCCGCCGGTACGCATCAATCCTGACCTGCCGCCAGAATTGCAACACATCATCAGCGGCGCGCTGGAGAAAGATTGCAACCTGCGCTATCAGAGCGCGGCCGAGATGCGCGCAGAATTGCAACGCCTGCGCCGGGACACGGATTCGCGCCGTTCCGCCGCGGCCGTCGAGACCGTGGTTTCCACGCCAGCTTCCGGCTCGCGCTCTCGCTCCGCAGTGACAACTCAGCTACAGCGAGAACTGAAGAAACAAGATTCGTCCGGGAAGGCCGACACTTCCAAAACACGGGCATGGATCTGGAAGATTTCTGTCCCGGTCCTGATCCTCATCGCACTGATTGCCGCAGGACTTTATTACCGCTCTCGCCGAATCCCCCAACTCACTGACAAAGACACCGTGGTGCTCGCCGATTTCACCAACACCACCGGCGATACGGTTTTTGACGGAGCGTTGCGCCAGGCGCTTTCCGCGCAGCTCGAACAGTCGCCTTTTCTCAATCTGCTTTCCGACTCGCGTATCGCTCAAACCCTCTCTTTAATGGCTCAATCCAAGGACGCCCGCGTCACGCATGAACTGGCTCGCGAAGTCTGCCAGCGTACTGCGAGCGCTGCCGCGCTCCAGGGCTCAATCGCCCAAGTCGGCACGGAATATCTTCTAACTTTGAAGGCGGTGAACTGCTCGAATGGAGAATCGCTGGCCAGCACCACGGCGCAAGCCCGCGACAAGAATCATGTCCTTGATGCCATGGGAGAGATGGCGGCTGCGATGCGCGGCAAACTCGGCGAATCGCTCACCTCTGTGCAAAAGTATGACGCGCCTGCGGAGAACGTAACCACTCCATCTCTTGAGGCGCTGCAGGCCTACAGCCTGGGTTACAAAGCGCAGGTCGTGAAGAACGACTATGCAGCCGCCATCCCGTTTTTTCAGCGGGCGGTCAGCCTCGACCCTAACTTTGCGATGGCTTATGCCCGGCTGGCCTCAAACTACTTCAATCTGAATCAGACAGTACGCGCGGCAGAAGCCAGCCGCAAAGCCTTCGAACTGCGCGAGCGTGTCAGCGAGCGCGAGAAATTTTACATCGCCTCACATTACGGACACTTCGTCACCGGTAATCTTGAGGAAGCCCGCAAATCTTACGAGCTGTGGGCGCAGACCTATCCTCGCGACTCCAGTCCTTCTAACAATCTTGCGGTGATCTACAACAATCTCGGAGATTATGCCAACACTCTCGCCAGAGCTCAGCAGACTTTGAGGATGAACCCCGGAAGCGGGACAAGTTACAGCAACCTGGTCACCGCTTACCTCAGCGTCAATCGCCTCGATGAAGCCCGGTCCACTGCGGATGAGGCAAAATCCCGCAATCTCGATTCGCCGTTGAATCACGCCAACCTTTACCTGATCGATTACCTTCAGCACGACTCAGACGGTATGGAGCGTGAGGCAGCCCAACTCATGGGCAAGCCTGGCTACGAAGATGTCGCGCTTTATTACGAGGCGGAAACCGCAGCCTGCGCCGGCCAGCTTGCCAAAGCAAAGGAACTCTCACAACGTGCCGCCGAATCTGCCCGGCGCGCGGATGAAAAAGAGACAGCGGCCGGCTATGAGGCCGAAGCCGCGCTGCGAGCTGCCCTTGTAGGAGACATGGCTTTTGCTAAGCGGCAGGCCGAGGAGGTGCTCCCGCTTTCTGAAGGCGGCGATGTCAAGGCGATGTCGGCCATGGCGCTTGGACTGACCGGAGATTCCGCGACGGCGACGCGCGTGGCCGACGATCTCAACCGCCGCCTGCCCGAAGACACCATTGTTCAATATGACTATTTGCCCTTGATTCGTGCCGCCGTGGCGCTGCATGATGGCGCGGCGGAGAAAGCAATTGCAGCCCTTGCGCCGGCTGCTCAGTACGAGCTCGGCGCCGCCTCGCAGAATTTGAATTTTCTTCTCTATCCGGTCTATCTGCGAGGACTGGCGAACCTCGCTGCGAAACGGGGCACGGATGCCGCCGCCGAATTCCAGAAGATTCTCGATCACCCCGGAGTCGTGCTCAATGAACCGATCGGCACGCTCGCCGTGCTAGGACTAGGCCGGGCCTATGTTCTGGCGGGGGACTCGGCGAAGGCGCGCACGGAGTATCAGAATTTCTTCGCGCTCTGGATCAATGCTGACCCGAACGTCCCAATCCTTCAGCAAGCCAAAACGGAATATTCCCGGCTCAAATAGCATAGCCGCAGAAGAAGATTGGGACGCTGTAGGAGAATCGCTTTTGTGGAGACAGCCGCCCCGGCTGTCTGGCGGCCCAGATTTATCGGGCCGCTTCTCTCGCCACGAAGAATAATCCTCACCCTCGCGGCCATTTCGCCACAACAGTCGTCGAAATACCTCCGCGCGGCCGAAAGTCTCCCTTCACCTCAGCCCATATCGGCCTTGCCCATCGCACCACATCCTCCAGCACGCGATTCACAACATTCTCTTGAAAGATCCCCAGGTTGCGGTAGGTCTGCAGATATTCTTTGTACGATTTCAATTCCAGGCAGACTTTGTCCGGCTGGTAACGCAGCGTGATCACGCCAAAATCCGGCAGTCCTGTCTTCGGGCAAACTGAAGTAAACTCAGGATCGTCGATTACTATTTCGTATCCAGGAAACTGGTTTGGCCAGGTTTCGATTTCGGGGAACTTCGCATCCAGCCCTGCGGCGGCATGTTGAGGCGTGTAACGGCGCGGTTTTGCCATGGAGATATTGTAACGTTTGGCCAAGCTTTGCCTCCGTGAGGCGCGTCTTCAAGCGGGCCACAGCAAAGACGATGGCATCCACCGCTACCGAGCGGCATCTAAATGAGTATCGTCCCAGATGGGGAGCGTGCATTCCTGGGACCTGCGCGGGTGGTAAATTAATGCTTGCAGTTGTCCCGCCGATACTCTGAAAGATAACCAGTTGGCAGCAACGAACAACTCGAATGGCAGGCCAGCACGCAAGGGACGCACTTGGGTAGTGGTTGGAGTTCTGGCGGCGCTGGCCGTGATCCCAGTTTTTACACGACCGGGGCCATTGAGGATTCGCACTACCACAGTGGAGCGCGGTCCCATTCGAAGTCTCATTTCTACCAACGGGAAGGTTGAGCCCATTCAGAATTTCGAAGCTCACTCCCCGGTGCCCACGACGGTGAAGCGTCTGTTGGTGAAAGAAGGAGATCACGTGCGCCGCGGCCAGTTGCTGCTGCAACTCGACGACGCCGATCTGCGTAGCCAGGCGGCTCGCGCTCAAGCTCAGATAAAAACCGCGCAGTCCAATCAGTCCGACCTAACAACCGGCGGCACGCAGGAAGAGCTTCTCACTCTCGATTCAGAGTTGATCAAAGCCCGTAACACCCGCGACGCCGCTCAGCGCAATCTTGACGCCCTGCGCCGCCTCCAACAAGAGGGTGCAGCGTCGGCCGGCGAGGTTAAGCAAGCTGAAGATGCGCTGCAGCGCGCCCAAGCCGACACCACACTCCTCGAGCAAAAAAAGAAAGATCGCTACTCCAAGCCCGAAACTGCAAGAGTTCAGGCGCAGGGCGCCGAAGCCCAAGCCGCTTACGATGCCGCCGAAGACGCCTTGCAGAAATCCAGCGTGCGCGCCCCTTTCGATGGCATCGTCTACGCGCTTCCTGTAAAACAAGGAGCCTACGTGCAAACCGGCGATCTCTTGTTACAGGAGGGCGATCTCTCCCGCATGCTGGTGCGCACTTTTGTGGATGAACCCGACATTGGCCGCCTTGCCACTGGTCAAAAAATCGAAGTGACCTGGGACGCGATTCCTGGCCGCATTTGGCCCGGGGTTGTCAGCACGACCCCCGCCACAGTAAAACTTCGCGGCTCCCGCAACGTCGGCGAGGTCACCTGCACGGTCGATAACCACGACCTGCGCCTGCTCCCGAATGTCAATGTCGGCGTCACGGTCGTTACCGCCGAACACAGTGGCGCGCTTACGCTGTTGCGCGAGGCTGTGCGCATGGACGATACCAAGCCCTACGTTTACCAGGTTGCGGACGACAAACTCATACGTCGGGAAGTTGAAATTTCTCTCCAGAATCTCACTCGCGTGGAGATCACGGCGGGCGTTCCAGAAAATGCCGTGGTGGCATTGTCCTCGGTCGACTCCAAGCCTTTGAACGACGGCACCCGCGTCAAGATGGTTCCCGGTCCATGATGTGGACTAGCCCCTGGGAGCATCATCCTCACGAAATGTTGCCGGCCCTCAAAATTCTGGTGCATCGTGCGCTGGCAACCCTGAGGGCGATGACGTTACTATTAGCTCTGTTTTCGATTGCGCCCTTCGCACTCGCCAGCGACAATCCCCAGGACCTTCTAGCCGAAGGCCGCGTCGATCAAGCGATTCAAATACTTCAGGGCCAAATTCAGCGCGCCCCTAAAGCCGAAAGTTACAACCTACTCTGCCGCGCCTATTTTGAGCTCGACGACTGGAACCCAGCAGTTTCCGCTTGCGAGACTGCGGTTGCAATGGAACCGGGTAACAGTCTCTATCACCTATGGCTGGGCCGCACCTGTGGCGAGAAGGCCAATCGCGTCAATTTTTTGAGCGCAACTGGGCTAGCCAGAAAGGTTCATTCCGAATTCGAGCGCGCAGTGGAACTCTCTCCCGCCAACGTTGACGCCCGAACCGATCTTGCCGAGTTTTACCTCGAGGCTCCGGGAATCGTCGGCGGCGGAAAAGACAAGGCTGCCGCACAGGCCAATCAGCTTATGCCTCTGAATCCGGCGCTGGCGCATTGGGTGATGGCACGGATGGCCGAGAAAAATAAGGACAACGCTATCGCCGAACAGGAGTATCGTGCCGCCGTCGAAGCCAGCCACGAGGGCTCTCGCGCTTTGGCAAACCTTGCCGGCTTTTATCGCCACATCAACCGCATCAATGATATGGAGCAGGCTTTGCACACGCTGGAGTCGTCACGGAATCTCGATCGCCCGGGGGCTCTCGTCGACGCCGCCCACATGTTGCTTCGCGCCGGAAATGATTATCCCCTGGCCATCCGTCTCGTCCGCCGCTACCTTTCCTCTGGGACAACCGTCGAGGAAGCTCCCGTCTTCAAGGCTCACTATTTGCTCGGCGAGTTGCTTGAGAAACAAGGTGACGCTTCCGCCGCAGCCGGCGAATACCGCGAAGCCCTGGCTCTTGCTCACAACTTCCGTCCTGCTCAGGACGCTTTGAAGCACGTTACTCGCTAGGATGCTCGGCTCGCGATAAGCTAGGGAAATAGAATTTCGTAGACCGTGCCAGCGTTGAAAGTGCCGCCGAATGGAGTTGTACCGTAGACAACCCCTTCTTGTTTGCAATCAAGACACTTTCCGTAGGGAAAATATTCGTCGGACCTTCTTGAAAACTGTAAAGTGTTTCGGATCATTGCCGCCCTTGGCCCGCGAGTTCCTTGTAGGTGGGCCGTCTCCCGATGATCTGCGGGCAGCTAGATCAAGCCACGAACAAAAGGCGTAAGCGGATTTTTGCCTGCAGAACGGGCTGGAGCAGGGTGCGGCACAAGTTTTTCAGCTTACGCTTCCGGCAGGAAAAGCAAACGCCAGCGCAGCCATTTTGACGTGCGACGACGATTGAAGCGAGGCAGCCCGTCGAAAGAATCCGCTTAGTTGCTTTCCCTGTAGCTTTATGCAATGGGATCATTCTAAAAAACGAAAATCGGCACGGAGTGGGAGATTCGAACGATCCTTAGCGATCGATGCGAGCTAGAAGAGCCTGTTCGCTTTGCATCCCTTTTCTCTCAGCGGCTCGCGGTATCATTCCTCTCGCGTCACATTATCCGTAGGATCTTCCCAGGAATCCCGAAGGTGAGAACTGATGACAAGAAAATCGTGGAGTAAGAGGCGCGTCACCGCAATCTTATTGGCTGTGCTTCTCTTTGCGCCGGCTGCATCTCTTGGCGAGACCGTGACCTTGCAGCGCGCGGTGGAACTCGCCCTTAAGCACGCTACCAGCATCGGCATCGCCTCCGCGGACCAGCAACATGCCTCCGCCAGCTATCGCGAGTTGCGAAACAGCTACATCCCGCAACTAAACGCAGGAGCTGGAATCGGCTGGTCCGATGGATTCCACCTCAGTCTCGAAGGGGCGGC
>Ga0210391_10001024_pt1 | contig 26530 bp, 21 predicted proteins | sample IncBWC12OmetaG_FD_160573 | JGI IMG/M metagenome (GOLD analysis project Ga0210391, IMG submission 160573) | Forest soil microbial communities from Barre Woods Harvard Forest LTER site, Petersham, Massachusetts, United States - Inc-BW-C-12-O ... | reverse complement strand
GGAGACCGAATACAACGAAGATCGGCCTCATCTCGCACTCAAGGGAAAGACGCCAGCTGAACGAGTTCGCGAACTCGTTCAGCCATCTGTACCTGTAAAGGATCTTTCTTGACTAATACACACCCGAGATAGCGCATGTGGCCACAACTAAAAGAGCGACGAGCGAAGATCGTTCTCGACATAGTCTTAGAATCATGAGATTGAATATTCGATTCTCCGAGAAGATCCGAAAGGCGATGCTTTATCAGAAGTGGAATCCCCATCACAACGACGCGCATTGCAGACGGTTTTGCTTACGGTAGCTTGGCTTGCTCGCTGTCGTTCTGGTTGACTTTGGCAATAGTTCGGTGACGACCTACTTCACGCTCCTAGCTCCCGGGATTCGCGAAGATACTCTTCCACCTTGGTTCAGCAGCGAAGGCCACTAGGATATGAATCTGCCCGGCTCAAATTCACTTCACTCGGTCACCCGAACATCTGTGTTGCTCGTCGTAGCGTCGTGGCTCATGTATCTGTCGGTCCTCTCACCTTCCCTTGCCACGTGGGATGGCGGCGGCATGCTGAACATGTCCGTTTCGCTTGTGAAAGAACACGACGTCAACGTTGCCCCAGCTTACGGCCAGCCCGGCCGTGGCGGGAAGCTATATGGAATGTGGTACCCACTTCTTTCCGTTGTAGCAGTCCCCTTCGTCGCTGTTGAACTTGAGGTCGCTCGCCTGACGCACCTTCCCGAGACTTACACGGTCGCAGTCTTAGCGATTTTCCTTTCAACGATAATCGCGGCTTGCTCCGTTGGCGCAACGTACTACCTGGCGCGGGGGGTCGCTTGGCGGAACTGAGCGCCGATCCATCGCCGCTGCGGCATTCTTTGGCTTCGGAACGCTTGCGCTCTTCTACTCGCGCTCGTTTTATGCAGACCCGCTTCTTACTTTGATTGTCACGCTCATTTTCATCGCAATATTCGACGATGAGCCGAAAGCGTGGGCCGTGCTTATCCTTTGCAGTCTAGTGATTCCCGCCAAACCCGTCGGTGTGTTCGCGTGTGGCCTAGCATTTCTTTATCTTGCTTATCACCGCAAACGAAATGCGGCAATTGCGGCAATGATTGGCACCGGGTTCGGCTGCCTATCTTTCGCTTTCTACGACTGGATTCGGTTCGAGAATGTCTTCAAGTCGGGCCAAAGGAACTTCTGGGGTGTCCACGAGATGGCCCTTGGATTCGCAGGCTTACTATGCGGCCCTGGTGTCGGGATTCTAATCGCTTCCCCGCTACTGCTTACGATCCTCTCTTGTAAATTGGACGAAAAGGCGCGGTGGATTCTTGGATTAGCCGCGAGTTACCTTGTTCTCTATTCCTGTTGGCAACGGTGGTGGTCGTCGGACTGGGGGCCGCGTTTCTTGATGCCAATACTACCGGCACTGATTGCGCTGTCGGTATTCACGAAGCACCGAAGGCTGTGGCTTGCACTCGCATGCTTCTCATTTGCGCTTCAGATTCCTACCGCCTTCGCTGCACCTGAGCGTCAATTTTCCATTCTGCGATCTGAAGGCATTCCACCTCAAGTTGCAGTCTGGAGTTTCTCGCGATCCTCAACGTTTGGAATGTGGCCGAGCGCGATGGCTCAAGTACAAGCAGCGCAGTCGACGGACGTCCGGGCGTTTTCTCAATTTCGGCAGTCGGCCTCGTCGTTCGATGACGCGCGCAATTTCCGAATCGTCACGATCTGGTGGTGGATGTTGCCGCCGGTACATATTCCCCGAATCGTCGGAGCGGTTATTTCGTTAATCGAGCTTCTGGTGGGGCTCTGGATCGTGGCGAAATTATGGCAACAGGCGATGCCTGCCCCGCCTACGCAACGAGACACAGGCTCTCGGTCGTATTCGTGACAAAACTGGGCACAGTTTTTTGCATCCGAGAAATCGCAGGAGGCTGATTTATTGAGAAGAAGTGGTGAGCCGGGTAGGACTCGAACCTACAACCCGCTGCTTAAGAGGCAGCTGCTCTACCATTGAGCTACCGGCCCACGCGTCCAAAAATTGTAACACGAGCGCTCGACCCGACAAACCGCGTTCGCGACCGGCGCAGAATTATTTTGCCGGCGCTTTTGGCGCGGCGCGCAACGTCGTCACGATTTCGCGCGCGACCTGACGCGCGCGGTTGATATCGCCCGGGCCGAAGGAGATTGCGGAAACGCGAGCGTGGCCCCCGCCGCCGTATTTCTCGCTGATGCTTGCGAGGTTCACTTCGGGCGGAACGTCTTTCCACGGGCTCGTGCCCACCGAAACCTTCGAGCGGACGTGCGACGCGCTCAAACCGACCGAATATGTGGCGTCTGGGAACAGATAATACGGTACGAATTTGTTGTAGCCCTCGAGATCGAGGTCGCTGACATCGAAATAAATCACGCCGTCGCGGGACTCGGCGCGGTCGCGAAAAATGTCGATCGATTTGCGGTGCCGCTCGAGCAGCGGGCCCAGATATTTCTGCACGATCGGCAGCTGCACCATTTCGGGCAGCGACTTGTAGGCCATGTCCGGGATCAGCTTAGGCACCAGGTTGGGCTCGGGAGCGCCTTCGATGACGAGAGCGAGTTGCGTGGCCGGTGCTGCGAGGCTGACGGCTTCGACGGCATCGGCGAACCGAGCGCCATCGATGATGTCGCCCCAGTGAATGAGGTCGGCGATGGGTGACGCGTCGAAGCCGAATTTCTGGGTGGCGATGTTGGCGATAAATTTCGTACAGGATTTGTAGGTGGGATCGTAGAACTTGCGGCCGGAGGTGTCAGCGCGGAAGTGTGCGGCGTCCGCGGGCGTGAGGAACGCGCTCTGGTGATGGTCGAACCACCAGGTGAGCTGCGGCGAATCGGAATACTTGAAATCGACGATGGCGTTCTCGTCGCCGTCAAAGACGTTGTCCTCGAAGGGCTTCGAGGCTTTGTGCGTCATGCCGGTGTAGTGGAAGTCCGCGTCTGGATGCACGCGCTCGCGGAGGAATCGCGAAAAGACGGCGGCGGAGGCCGCGCCGTCGAAGCATTTGTCGTGGAAGCAAACGCGAACTTTCAAGATCTCGTCCTATTACCCCTGCGGCCCCTGAAAATGCCCGCAGCGAAGCCGATAAGGATGGACGGAGCGCATTGAGAAGTCAAGTCGCAAGGAAGGCGTTCTAGGCGGGCTTTTCGGAGGAACGCTCGAACCAGGCGCGGATAGCCGTGCCAAGGACTACGCTTCCGGCGGCAAGGTATTCCGCGGCGCGGTCGCTGGTTGTGGCTACAAAGACGACCATTGTGAGGACGAGGAGCCACTTCATCGCTTCGCGGATCACGGCGTCGGGCCATAGCCGTAAACGGGCGGGTACGGGCGCGTTGCCACGTGAGATTTCTAGCCGCTCGCGGGCTTCGAGCCGCAGGATGCGAAGGCCCTCGCCAACGACGAGCAGGATGAAGCCCGCCAAGGGCGCGAGCGTTGCGATTCCGATGATGAAGAGAAAGCTTCCGAGGTGGCGAGCGCGATGTGCTCCACTCGTCCAAGCTCGCGTGCAGAGCGCGGCTCCTGCGAGCATCACCACTGTTGCCACGCCGAACGCAGTGCGCTCGAGCAAACGAGGCGACGCGGAGCCGCCCACAAATCTCCAGACCACATCGACGGGATCGAGAAGGTAGGTGAGAAAAGCCGCGGCGACGAGCGCCAAGTGGAAGGCGAGGGGGTAACGATATTCAAGATCAGTCGCGATCATCGCCAGCCGCTCGCCGCCGCGTCAGAACATTACGGCTTGAAGATTTGGTCCGCTAGATCGGCTGCGATGGGCACGCGGAACTTCTTGCCCTGGAAGGCCATGATCATCAGCACGATCCAGAGCACGAACTCGACAATTCCAAGAATGGACCAGAGGCCGACGGCCATCCCGCCAGCCGCCAAGCCCGCGTGGGGAACAAACATGCCGACTCCAAGCACCATGCCGAGGATGATCGACAGGATGTGAAGTCCGCCAAATATCACAATCGACTGCGCCGCGTGAAAGCGCACGAACGGGCGCTTGTCAGTGAAGTAGAAAATCAGCCCCGTAATCCAGCCAAGCACGTAACTCAAACCGCCTGCCACGTTTTCTTGCATTCCGGACGTCCCCGTCGTCACCGGTGCGGCGGTCGCGCCTGCCGCTGCCGAGCCCGCTACAGGCGCACCGCAGCTTGGGCAGAATGCTGTGCCGTCCGCTGCGGTCGCTCCACACTTTGTACAAAACGCCATCGACTGTCTCCTGGAGTGGTGGGCTGGGTACTCCTATTGCGGCGGAGGGTAGCAAAGGGAAAATGGAGCGGCAAGCGGATTCGGTTCGAGCGGTGAGGTGCGTGACGTAGCGAAGGTGTTACGGCGCTCGCTTTTGACGCCGGAGGAATATTGGGCTGCGGTTGAGAGCGTTGCTGCTAAAATTGTGGCGTGCGGTCGTGGCGGAATTGGCAGACGCGCCAGCCTTAGGAGCTGGTGGGCGAAAGCCCGTAGGGGTTCGAGTCCCTTCGGCCGCACCATCCAAAGATTCGTCGTGGAGCGCGGTAAAGTTGACGGACCCGCGCGCATTCCCTATACTTGGGGTCTGAACGTGGCTGGCGCTTTGCGCGGCTGTGTTCCCTGCCCGTTCCTTCTCGAGTAATCCTGACAGGCATAAGGCAGAATACTTTCCGGGCCGATTCCCGCAAGGACTTTAAACATTTCCATGAGCACTGCCGCCACCGCAACCTGCAAACGCGAAATTGAGATGGAGATTCCGGCTGACGTCGCGCAGAAAGCCACCGAAAAAGTGGCGCGCGATTTCGCGAAGGTCGCACGCATCCCGGGCTTCCGTCCAGGAAAGGCGCCGATTCCCCTGATCCGCCGCCGCTTCGCCGACGACATTCAGACCGAAGTCCTGCAGTCGCTGGTGCCGGAGTATCTGACCAAGGCGCTCGACGAAAAGAAGCTCGCGCCGATCACGCGTCCGGAAGTGGACAAGGTTGAGTTTAAGGAAGGCGAGCCGCTGAAGTTTCGCGCGGTGTTTGAAGTGCTGCCCGAGTTCGACCTGGGCGACTACAAGAATCTCGACGTCAAGGTCGACGCCGTGGAAGCGGGTGACGCGCAGGTGGACAAGGCGATCGAGGAGATGCGCGACCGCGCTGCGACGTTCGTTCCGGTGGAAGGCCGAGCCGCGAAGGATGGCGACTTCCTTTTGATCAAGCTGAAGGGGACGCCGAAGGGCGAAAACGCGGGCGATCCGGTCGAAGCGGACAACATCATGTGCCACATTGGTGCAGAGGAAACTCTGGAAAGCTTTACAGAGAATCTGCGCGGCACGAATCCCGGCGACTCGCGCGAATTTGAATCGACGTATCCGGCGGACTATCCCGATCCGAAACTGGCGGGCAAGACCTTCGATTTCAAGATCGACGTTCAGGGCATCAAGGAAAAGAAGCTGCCTGAGCTGAACGATGAGTTTGCGAAAGAGGTAGCAGGCGAGGCCGGGGGCGTGACGACTCTGGAAGAGATGCGCAAGAAGGTCCGCGAAAATCTTGAAGCCGCGAAGGACGAGCAACAGAAATCGCAGGCGCGCGAGCGCATTCTGGAAACGCTGGTGAAGTCACACGATTTCCCCGTTCCCGAAGCGCTGGTGCAGCATCAGATGGACGTGCGCCTTGAACGGACAGTGCGGCAGCTGGCGGCGCAGGGCATCGATCCGCGACAGGTGAATGTGGACTGGGCTTCGATGCGCGCGCGGCAGCACGATCGCGCGGTGGATGACGTGAAGGCCGAGCTTTTGATCGACCGGATCGCTTCGGCGGAGAAAATCGAGGTCAGTGAAGAGGAAATCGATAAGGAAATCGCTCATCTCGCCGAACATCACGGTGGCGAATCGGCACAGGCGCTGCGGGCTCGCTTGACAAAGCAGGGAGCGCTGGATAACATGAAATTGCAGATCAGAAATAACAAAACAATCGACTGGCTCTACAGCAACGCCCGCATCGAAACGATCAAAAGTGAAGCGTAATACCTGGCTCGATTTCCTCAGCACGAAAAGCAAATCCTAGTGAGACACATGGACGATACGACTCTACGCGCAACGACTTTGGTTCCGATGGTGGTGGAGCAAACGAATCGCGGCGAGCGCGCCTACGACATTTATTCGCGCTTGCTGAAGGACCACATCATTTTTCTGGGAACCGCGATCGACGATCACGTTGCCAATCTCGTAACCGCCCAGCTGCTTTTCCTGGCGTCCGAGGATCCTGAAAAAGATATTTCGATGTACATCAATTCGCCGGGCGGCTCGATTTCCGCGGGCATGGCAATTTACGACACGATGCAGTTCGTGCGTCCCGATGTGGTGACATACTGCATCGGACAATCGGCTTCAATCGCCGCGGTTTTGCTCGCGGCCGGCGCACCCAAGAAGCGCTACGCGCTGCCCAATTCGCGCGTGCTGATTCACCAGCCCTGGATGTCCGGACTTTCCGGGCAGGCCACTGACATCGATATTCACGCCAAGGAAATCATCCGAACGCGTGAAGCACTGAACAAAATGCTCGCCGGACACACCGGCCAGCCGATCGAGAAGATCGAGCGCGACGTAGAGCGCGACTTCATCATGACCGCCGAGCAGGCCAAGGCTTACGGCATCGTGGACGAAATCATTTCGAAGCACAGGTGATTCCGTTCCAAAGGGTTAGTATCGAGACAGATGATTTCCCGCCCCCCTCTTCCGTTTCAGCCTACAATGAGTGATATCCGTGTCGCGGGTGTGGTGGTTCGCATTTTAAGGGGGCGTATTCTGTGAAGCGGTTCACTCCAGAAGAGCCGTTGCGCTGTTCCTTCTGCCATAAAACGCAAGAGCAAGTGGAGAAGCTGATCAGTTCTCCGTCGGAGTACCCGCGTTCGTACATATGCAACGAGTGCGTGGGCGTCTGCCAGCAGATTCTGGAAGACGAAAAGCGCGAGCAGTCCAGCCCGGCGAATCGCCGGCTTCCCCGCCCTCCCGAGATCAAGGCGTTTCTCGACAGCTACGTCATCGGCCAGGAAAAAACGAAGAAGAAGCTCGCAGTAGCGGTATACAACCACTACAAGCGCATCTTCCTCAACAAGCAACCGGGCGATGTAGAGCTCGCGAAATCGAACATCTTACTTGTGGGACCAACGGGCACCGGCAAGACGCTAATGGCTCAGACGCTGTCGCGCATGCTGGATGTGCCGTTCGCCATTGTCGACGCGACCACGCTGACCGAGGCGGGTTACGTAGGCGAGGACGTGGAAAACATCATCCTGAAGCTCTTGCAGGCCGCGGATGGAGACGTCCAAAAGGCGCAACAAGGCATCATATATATAGACGAGATCGACAAGATTTCGAAGAAAGACGAAAACCCTTCGATCACGCGCGACGTTTCCGGCGAAGGTGTGCAGCAGGCGCTGCTGAAGATCCTGGAGGGCACCGTCGCCAATGTGCCTCCGCAGGGCGGCCGAAAGCACCCGCACCAGGAATTCACGCCGGTGGACACGACGAACATCCTGTTCATCTGCGGCGGAGCGTTTGTGGGCCTGGAAAAGATCGTGGAGCGCCGTGTGGGCACCAAGGCAATGGGCTTCAATGCCGATGCCCTGCCGACGCCGGTGAATCGCCGCAACATCGAAATGCTGGAGCAGGCGCAGCCGACCGATTTGATCCGCTACGGCCTGATTCCGGAGTTCGTAGGCCGCTTGCCTGTGCTAGGCGTGCTGGGCGATCTGGATAAATCGGCTCTGGTCCGCATTTTGACAGAACCAAAGAACGCTTTGATCCGTCAGTATCAGAGGCTCTTCGAATTCGAGAATGTGCGTCTTCGTTTTACGGACGACGCTCTCGAAACCGTGGCCGAGCTCGCGCTGCAGCGCAAAGTGGGCGCGCGCGGCTTGCGCATGATCCTCGAAGACCTGATGCTGGAGATGATGTATCACCTGCCCGCACAACGGAAACTTCGCGACTTTGTGGTGACGGCGGACATGGTGAAGGGACGCGAAATTAATTGGAGCCTGCTGGAAAAAGCGGGCTAGTCGAGACAGACGAGAACCTTGGGAGACTCAATACCAGAAATGTTCAATCGGGAAAAATCCGACGTAAAACACGTGCCGATGATGCCCGTGCGGGACATGGTCATCTTTCCGGAGATGATGCACCCGTTCATTGTGGGCCGCGAAGCATCAGTGCGCGCGCTGGAAGACGCGCTGGCAGGCGATAAGAAGATTTTCCTTGTGACGCAGCACGACGCCTCGGTGGACGATCCGAAACCGGAAGAAATCTACCAGGTGGGAACGCTCGCGAACATCGTTCAGAGCGTGAAGCTGCCGGACGGCAACATCAAAGTTTTGGTGGAAGGCTCGGAACGCGCGAAGATCGTTCAGATTACGAACGACGAAGGCTTCTTCCGCGCTTCGATTCGCGTGGTTCCTGCGAAATCCGACCCGTCGCCGCAGTTGCAGCAGGCTTCGGAGCGCGTTACGGGTTTGTTTGAGCAGTACGTGAAACTTTCGCAGAGCCTGAATTACGACACCATGATCGCAGCGGTCCGCGTGGAGGATCCGGGCAAGCTGTCCGACGCCATTTCCGCGAACCTGCAGATTCCCGTGGAAGAAAAGCAGGAACTTCTGGAGCTCTTCGAGCCGCTCGAGCGGTTGAACCGCATCGCGGACATACTCGAAGTCGAAATCGAAAAGCTGAACGTCGACCGCTCCATCAACACGCGCGTAAAGCGCCAGATGGAACGCGCTCAGAAAGAGTACTACCTTAACGAAAAGCTGAAGGCCATCCAGAAGGAACTCGGCCGCGGCGAAGCCAACGAAATCGAGCAGCTCAAAAAGAAGATCGAGACGTCCGGCATGCCCGAAGGCCCGCAGGAAAAGGCCATGCAGGAGTTGAAGCGCCTCGAGATGATGCCGCCGATGTCGGCCGAATCGACCGTCTCGCGCAACTATCTCGATTGGCTGTTGGCTGTACCCTGGAAGAAGAAGTCGAAGGAAATTCGCGACATCAAGCGCGCCGAGACGATTCTTTCCGAGGATCACTACGGCCTGGAAAAAGTTAAGGATCGCATCCTCGAATATCTTTCCGTCCGCCAGTTGGTAAAGAATCCGAAAGGCTCGATTCTGTGCTTCCTTGGGCCTCCGGGCGTCGGCAAGACGTCGCTGGCGATGTCCATCGGACGCGCTACGGGACGTAAATTCGTTCGTGTCTCGCTCGGCGGCGTGCGCGATGAAGCTGAGATTCGCGGCCACCGCCGCACGTACATCGGCGCCCTGCCCGGCCAGATCATTCAAATGATGCGCAAGGCCGGCACGACGAACCCGGTCTTCGTTCTGGACGAAGTCGACAAGATGTCCATGGATTTCCGCGGCGACCCGTCGGCGGCGCTGATGGAAGTGCTCGACCCCGAGCTGAACCACGCGTTCACCGATCACTATCTGGACGTCGAATACGACCTTTCGAAAGTGATGTTTATTTGCACCGCGAACGTGCTGCACACGATTCCGCAGCCGCTGCAGGACCGCATGGAAGTGCTGCGCATCGCGGGCTACACGGAACACGAAAAGCATCAGATCGCTACCAAGTACCTGATCCCGAAGCAGCTCGAAGCGACCGGCTTGACCAAGGAACAGATCGTCTTCACGCCGGAAGCGGTGAGCAGCACGATCCGGCATTACACGCGCGAAGCCGGCGTTCGCAGCCTGAACCGTGAGCTAGCGAACGTCTCGCGCAAGGTCGCGCGCAAGGTTGTCACCGAAGGCAAGGACGTGAAAGTCGAAGTGACGCCGCAGAACCTGAGCGACTTCCTCGGCATCCTGAAGTACCGCGATTTTTCGGCCGAGAAGAAGAACGAAATCGGCCTCACCACCGGCCTGGCATGGACGGAAGTCGGCGGCGAAGTGCTGTCGACCGAAGCGATGTTGATGGAAGGCAAGGGCCGCCTCACGTTGACCGGAAAGCTCGGCGACGTGATGCAGGAGTCCGCACAGGCCGCGATGAGCTACATCCGCTCGCGCAGCCAGGCGTTCGGCCTACCCAAGGATTTCTACCGCCACCTCGACATTCACATGCACGTGCCCGAAGGCGCCATCCCCAAGGACGGTCCTTCGGCCGGCATAACGATCTGCACCTCGATCGTCAGCGCGCTCACGCACATTCCGGTGCGCTGCGACATCGCGATGACCGGTGAAATCACGCTGCGCGGCAAGGTCCTGCCGATCGGCGGCGTGAAAGAAAAGCTTTTGGCGGCACACCGCTTGGGATTGCACACCGTGATCCTGCCGAAAGACAACGAAAAAGACCTCGCCGACATTCCAATGGAAATTCGGTCACAGATGTCGATCCACTTTGTCGAATCGATGGACGAAGTTCTGCAGCTCGCGCTCGAGCATCCTCTGCCCTCCCCCGTTATTCCCCCGGTGGGCGGCGTGGAATCGAAGTTCGGCTCGGATGTGGCGCAGGATAATGAATTAACGAATTGAGACCCTCTGGTCCTTCCAAATCTGCACAGCAGGCGAGGCCCGCGCCAGAGGTTTCGGAAAGTCTGAACGATATCCCGTTTGTAAGTTAAGTCTGGACAGATTGGCTGGTACCTGCCTTCCACCCGCCCGTAGTCCAATCGGAAACCACAGAAAGCAACATGAAAAAAAAAGAAGAGGAACAGGAAGCAATGAGCACCGTCAGTATTTCACTAGCAGAACTGAAAGATAAGAACATCACCGATCTCGCCAAGATCGCCAAGGAATTGAACATCCCCGGCGCTTCCGGCATGCGCAAGCAGGAGTTGATCTTCCAGATCCTCCGCGCGCAGACCGAGAAGAGCGGGTTGATCTTCTCCGAAGGCGTCCTCGAGTGCCTGCCGGACGGGTTCGGATTTCTCCGCGCGCCCGAATACAACTACCTTCCCGGCCCGGACGATATCTACGTCTCGCCGTCGCAAATCCGCAAATTCGATCTCCGCACAGGTGACACCGTCTCCGGCCAGGTCCGCCCTCCCAAGGACGGCGAGCGCTACTTCGCGCTGATCAAGGTGGAAGCCGTCAACTTCGAAGATCCCGAGGTCGCACGCTCGAAGATATTCTTCGATAACCTCACGCCGCTTTACCCGCAGGACCGCATTCGCCTGGAGACCACGAAGGAAAATCTCACCGGGCGCGTGCTCGACATGCTCTGCCCCATCGGCAAAGGCCAGCGCGGATTGATCGTCGCGCCGCCCCGTACCGGTAAAACCATGATGCTGCAGTCGATCGCGAACTCGATCACCACGAATCATCCGGAAGTCGCGCTGATCGTGCTGCTGATCGACGAGCGGCCGGAAGAAGTGACGGACATGCAGCGCACTGTAAAGGGCGAAGTGATCAGCTCGACGTTCGATGAGCCGCCCCAACGCCACATTCAGGTCGCCGAAATGGTGCTCGAAAAGGCCAAGCGCCTGGTGGAGCACAAGCGCGACGTGGTGATCCTGCTTGACTCGCTCACGCGTCTCGGCCGCGCTTACAATGCCGTGACGCCGCCTTCAGGCAAAGTGCTATCCGGCGGTATCGATGCGAACGCTTTGCAACGCCCGCGCCGGTTCTTCGCCGCTGCACGTAACGTGGAAGAGGGCGGGTCGCTCACCATTATGGCGACCGCGCTGATCGACACCGGTAGCCGTATGGACGACGTGATTTTCGAAGAGTTCAAGGGCACCGGTAACATGGAAATTAACCTCGACCGGCGCTTGGTCGATAAGCGCGTGTTCCCGACGATCGATATCAACCGCTCGGGCACCCGTAAGGACGAACTGCTGCTGCCGCCCGACGAGCTGAACCGCATCTGGGTGCTCCGCAAGGTGCTGAGCCCGCTCTCCACGGTGGAAGCGATGGAATTGCTGCTTGGGCGCCTCTCCAAAAACAAAACCAACGGCGAGTTTCTGGCGTCGATGTCCAGCCCGTCGTAAACCGGCGGACAACACGAGTCGCAAAAGAACGCGCACGGCCTTCGCGGGCTGTGCGCGTTTTTGTTTCCTAGTGCCGCGCAGTCGCTCTTGCGCTCTGCGCCGTTCAAGATAACGATTCCCGGATGGCAGTTTGGAGCTATCCTTCGCCTGACTGCTCATGTCTCAAACCGCCCACCCGCTCGAAAGTGCCGCTCGCCCGCGGACCTCTCCATCGTGGACTGTCATCCCTACGCTTGCTCTCACCGGCTTCGTCTCGTGGATCTTCTACGAGTGGTTCATCTTCGAGGTGGGGCTTTACTACACCTCGCATGGTGACACGCCCTTCCGACTGATCACCGCAGCGTGCTTCAGCATAGCCGTGTGCGGCGCGCTCGTTCTCCGTGGCGACATCTCGATTCGCGCCGGTGTGATTTGTGCCGTCTTTACGACCGTCCTGATCGTTCTCGCCAGCGACCAGCACTCGCCGTTCTACAAAGTTCTGTCGTCGGATTACCGCCGGGGCGAGATGGACTGGTCGATCGTGTATCGGGGGCTTGCGGTCGTGCTACCGATGTACGTGGTGTTCGGATGGTTCACAGCGCGCACGCAGCGGCGATGGATCCCGTGGATCGGGCTCGTCTGCGGCGGAGTGGCCGTTGCGAATCTCGCGCGGATCAGCTGGGATCATCGCTTCGCAAAAATGTGTTTCTCGTGGTGCGGGATCACACTCGACGAGTCGTGGCAGATCACTGTGGCGGCGTTTCTGGGACTCGCGCTCTTGCTTCAGCCCGTCGTTGCGAGGCGGCGCTTCGCCGCTGAGCCGGTCCGCGACGCAGGGACGTCCGCGAAAGCGCGGCTAAGCGTGGCGGCGTTTCTTGCGTTGTTCCTTGCGGCGGTTGGATTCTCGTCACACGCCGCGATTCGGCTGGCGTTGAAGCGTAATGGTGTCGAGCCAGGTAGCGTCGATGCCCTAGCGGCAGAATACCAGCGCCTCATAAGCGACCCGGCGAATCTCCCGGCCATGACGCCGAAGCCACCTGGCGACGTGTTGTTGCTGACGCCTATCGGAAACTGGGCGCCACAACAACCGAGCGTTACCGCACATCCCGTGCCACCGGCGCAGAAAGATTCGTGGCCGTGCCCGTGCCAAACGTCTACTTACGAAGTTGAGTACGAAGGCGGCGGACTCGACATCGCAAAGATCCGGATCGTCGAGTACCCGAATAGCGCGTGGGCCCAGCACGACCTGAAGAACAACGACTTGCAAACGATTCTGCGGCCTAGTCCGTTTCTGAAGCGCGTGACGATCCTGAATTCCGATGTGTACCAGATCGACGACGACTTCACATGGACCAGCGGCAACAAAACGATCTGGTTTGAACCGCAGATCGACCGTCGCGGCACGGTAGAGCAAGTTCTGGAGGAGTACATCCGCGCTTACCCCAGCTCGATCCGTTGACCGGCGGAAAAATCGACAGGCGAGCTGTGCGGTCAGTCGGGCTGTGCTGCGCGAAAAAGAATGGCGCTACTTCGTGGCGGCTCGGGCTACGCCGTCTTTCGCGAGCATTACGACGAGCTTGGCGGCTTCCTCGGGTTCCATGGCCGTGCTATCGACGAAGACGGCGTCTTCGGCGCGCACGAGCGGCGAGGTGGCGCGGCCGACGTCGCGCTTGTCGCGCTCGCGAATCTCTTCGAGCGTGCGCTGAAGGTCGATCTGGTCGCCTTTCTGCTGGTGCTCGCGCCAGCGGCGCTGGGCGCGGATCTCGGGAGAGGCGGTGAGGAAAATTTTTAGCTCCGCTTCGGGGAATACGACGCTGCCGATGTCGCGCCCCTCCATCACCACTCCACCTGCGATACCGGCGCGGCGCTGCTCCGCTACGAGCACGTGCCGCACGCCTGCGTTGACCGCTACTTTTGAAGCGGCTTGCGAGACTTCCGGCGTGCGAATCGCAGTGGTCACGTCATCGCCGTCGAGGAAGATGCGCTGCGTGCCGGACTCGGCGTCCACGTTGGTTCGAAGATCGATGCGCGTCCCTTTCGCCAGCGTTTCGAGCTCGGCGTCCGCGTCAAGCGAGAGTCCGCGTTTGAGCGCCTTCAGCGCGAGCGCGCGGTACATTGCGCCCGTGTCGATGTAGATGTAGCCCATCAGCTCGGCCACGCGCCGCGCGAGCGTGCTTTTGCCCGAGCCGACCGGGCCGTCAATTGCGATAATCCACTGTTTCATTTTGCGAGAGCCATACCGAAACCAAAACAAGCGAACGCAGCCACGATGACAATCACAAAAGCCGTGCGTCGCCCGCTCGCCGGGAAGTGTTTCACGTGTTCCCGCCAAACTCGCACCAAACTATTCGCCTCACTCAGGTTCTTGAATGGCCGATTCGTTTTAGGGGGCGCTACTCGCGCGACATCTCGAACCAATCGACCCATCAGAACAGCTCCAACGATCCACAACGCCAGGCCCGAGAGAAACAAGTACAGCGCGGCATCATCCCGCATCTGAAAGTCGGCCACGGTCAAATCCGTTTGAAGGCGCGCTCGATTTCGCGCACGGAATACCGCAATACGACGGGGCGCCCATGCGGACAGCTCATCGGATACTCGGTCTTCGCGAGTTCGCCGAGCAGCCATTCCATTTTAGTGGAGTCGAGAGGCGTGTTGACTTTGATCGCCGCGTGGCACGCGGTTGAGGCTGCGATTTTCGCCTGGAGCGAATCGATAGAGATGGATTGATTTTCGCGCGCGATGCCGTCGAGAATTTCGAAGAGCAGGCGTTCAGCGTCGCCGCTTGTGACGCCTGCCGGAGCCGCTTGAATCGCCACGCTTCGCGCGCCCATCAGGTCGGCTTCGAATCCGTTCGCGCGGAGTTCCTCGGAAATTTGCTCGAAGATCACGATTTGGCGCGGGCTCAACTCAACGACGATCGCCGCAAGTAGGCGCTGGCCGCCGAGTTCGCCTTCGCGGCGCGCGCGCAAGTGTTGCTCGAAAAGCACGCGTTCGTGCGCGACGTGCTGGTCGATGATCCAGAGCCCTTCGCCATTCACCGCGACGATGAAGCTCGCGCTGACCTGCCCGAGCGGCTTCAGATCGGCGATCTGCTCGATCGACGGCAGCGCTCCCGGCGTACTTGCGCCCGCGTCGATGATCGGCGGAACCACGTTCGCACTCGCGGCGGCGGGTTCGCCGAGGGCGATTCCACCTGAGCCGTCGCTTTCAAATTGGAGACGCTGCGGCATGGGGCGGTCCGGCGCGCCACTCAGTTCGAAGGCTTCCGCTGCACCTGGCGTGTAGCCAAGCGACGTAGGAATCACCGCGCGCGGCGGTCCTGCGAATCCGGCGTCGGCGCTTTCGGCTGCAACTCCTGTGGCCGATGCATTCATTCCCGGAATCACGGAATGCGCACCAGCTGGCGCAAAACTGGTGCCGTAGCCGCCGTTGTACGCTGCGTTCCCTGCCGCTGCGGCTGCCGAGACAACGCCAGGCGCCGGCTGAAATCCGGGCACCGACCGCGCGAGTGACAGCGCGTGGCGAATGGAATCGCGCGTGAAATCGTGAATGAACTGCGGATGGCGGAAGCGCACCTCGATCTTCGCCGGGTGCACGTTCACGTCGACTTCTTCGTACTGCATTTCCAAAAACAGCAGCGTCACGGGGAACACGCCTGGCGGGACGATGTTGCGATAGGCTTCGCCAATCGCGTGGAGCAACAGCCGGTCGCGCACGAGGCGTCGATTGACGAAGATGTAGATGCCGTTGCGGTTTGAGCGCTGTACTTCTGGCCGCGACGTGAACCCGCTCACTTTTACCGTCGCTGCCTGTTCCGCGGCTTCGAGCGGCGGCTCGGTGATCGCGCTTCGCACCGGAGCTTCTGTTCCAGGGATTTCCGTGAGCTCTTCGAGCGCTTGCCGCCCGAAAATTTGGTAGACGCGATCCGCGAGGCGTTCGACGGGCGCGCAATCGAGAATGTCCTGCGTGGGAGTTTTCAGCACGAAGTGAACTTCGGGATGCGCGAGGGCGTAGTGCGTGACGAGCGAAGCGATGTGTCCAAGCTCGGTGGTTTCGGACTTCAGGAATTTGCGGCGAGCCGGCACAGCATAAAAAATATCGGAGACCGTTATGGATGTTCCGGTGGGCGCGCCAGCAGGCTTCACGCTAATGAGTTTTCCACCGGCAAACTCGACGCGCGTGCCGGTTTCTTCTTCCGTGGCACGGGTCTCGAGCACGAGCCGCGAAACGGCGGCGATCGTCGGCAGCGCCTCGCCGCGAAACCCAAGCGTTGCGATCGAGAGCAAATCTTCGGCGCCACGAATCTTCGACGTCGCGTGACGCTCAAACGCAAGCAGCGAATCGTCGGGATTCATCCCGCAGCCGTCATCGGTAATGCGGATCAGGCGCTTCCCGCCGGACTCGACTTCGATGCGGATCGACTTCGCGCCGGCGTCCAGCGCGTTTTCCAGCAGCTCCTTCACCACCGACGCGGGGCGCTCGACGACTTCGCCTGCGGCGATCTTGTTGGCAACGTTTTCCGGAAGAATCCGTATTCGACTCACTTTTGCCAGTACCCCGAAGTTTCCTGCGAGTGATATCCCGCTTGAACCAGCCAAGCAGCTTCAGACCGCTTCACCGATTCTCGAATCTGCACTGTACAACGAACGAGCCGTATCGCGAGCGGGATCGCCGCAATGCCGACGGAGAAGATCGCAACCGGAACAGCATCCTCTGACCGTGATGTGAGCAGCGCAATTGCGGTCGCCACTAGTATGCAGCCTGCGAAATAAAATCGCGCCTTCTCGGAAAGCAGGAACTCGAGCTTCGGTTTCCACGCCAAGACACGCCATTCGAAAGTGCCGTCCCGGAACACCGCGAGACACTTGACGCATTTTCGAGTCCCCGGGCCCAACAGTACGCGAGAAACCGACCTCGCGTAAACCCGCCTGCAGTTGGGGCAAGCGAATCTATACGGCTTCGGCCAACTCATGCTTCAGCTCACTTCGTGTACCGCTGCAACTGACGCGCCATTCCGTTTTGAAACACTCTAGCTGCCAGCACACACTACGGCGCGCCGGACTACTTCACTTCCGGCTTAATCTGAATACCAAGCTCGTCGAGCTGATCGGTGTCCACGCTTGACGGCGCCTCGGACATCAGGTCCTGCGCCTTCGTAGTCTTCGGGAACGCGATCACGTCGCGCAGCGATTTTTCACCCGCCAGCAACATCGCGATCCGGTCGATTCCCAGCGCGATTCCGCCGTGCGGAGGCGTGCCGTACGTCAGCGCGTCAAGGAAGAAGCCGAAGCGGTGCTTGGCCTGCTCGTCCGAAAGGCCGAGCGCTTTGAACATGCGCGCCTGCACATCCTGACGGTGAATTCGAATGCTGCCCGAGCCGAGCTCGTTGCCGTTGAGCACGAGGTCGTAGCCCTTCGAGCGGCATTCCCACGGCGCGGTTTCGAGCTTGTCGATGTCCTCCTCGTAGATTCCGGTGAACGGGTGTTGCGCGCTCACCCAGCGTTTGTCGCGTTCGCTCCATTCGAATAGCGCGAATCCGGTGATCCACGCAAACTCCCACTTCGAGCGGTCGATCAGGTTGAGCTTGTCGCCCAGGTAGAGACGCAGCGCGCCGCCGACGTTAAGGGACGTGTCCGTGTGCGGGATTTGATCCTTAGCCGAAGCCGCCACGATCAAATCGCCGGTTTTTGCGCCAAGGGCCTCGACGAGCTTCTTTAGTCCGTCTGCGCCGAGATTCTTTTCGAGCGCCGACGAAATTCCTTCCGCCGCCACTTTGACGGTGTAGACGCCGCGCGCGCCGGCGCCTTTGCCTGCTTCGACGAGTTCGTCGATCTGCTTGCGCGACCATGCGGCCGCGCCTGGCGCGACCACGGCCTGCACGTTGCCTTCAAATTTGAATGTCTCGCGCGCCGGCTCGAAATGGGGCGTGACGTCATGCAGTTCCATTCCGAAGCGGAGGTCCGGCTTGTCCGAGCCGTACTTCGCGAGAGCCATTTTGTAATCGAGATGGCGGAACGGCGCCGTCGCTTTCACGCCGATTACGCCGAGCGTCGCCACCATCACCTGTTCGATCACATGGAAGATGTCTTCCTGGCGCGGGAACGACATTTCGAGGTCGAGCTGCGTGAATTCGAGTTGCCGGTCGGCACGAAAATCTTCGTCGCGAATGCATTTGCAGATCTGAAAATAGCGATCCATGCCGGAGATCATCAGGATCTGTTTGAAGATTTGCGGAGACTGCGGCAGCGCGTAGAACTGGCCGTGATGGATCCGGCTCGGCACCAGGCAGTCGCGCGCGCCTTCGGGCGTGGAACGCGTAAGGAGCGGCGTCTCGATTTCGAAAAACCCCAGCTCGCTGAGCGTCTTGCGCATCGTCAAGACGATCTGATGCCGCAGTTCGATGTTGCTGTGCAGTTTCGGCCGGCGCAGGTCAAGATACCTGTAACGCAGGCGCGTCTCCTCGCTCGCTGCGACTTCGTCTTCGATCTGGAACGGCGGCGTCTTCGACGTGTTCAGGATCCAAAGCTGCGTGGCCATCACTTCCACTTCGCCCGTCGAAAGGTCAGGGTTCGACTTCTGACGCTTCGTGACTTTTCCCTTCACGGCTACGACGAACTCCGAGCGCAGCTCCTCCGCTTTCTTGTGCGCGGCGCCGTCGATCTCCTTGTTGAACACGATCTGCGCGATGCCCGCGCGGTCGCGCAGGTCGATGAAAATCAGCTGGCCGAGGTCGCGGCGGCGGTGGACCCACCCCATCAAAATCACTTCCTTGTCCGCATCCGTCGCGCGTAGCGCTCCGCAATAGTTTGTGCGTTTTAGTTCGCCCAATGTATCAAGCACGGGTTCCTCGTCTCTCGTTCGTCAAAGTTTCCAGCAGGTCCGACTCGTTCAATTTCTTCTGATCCGCGTCCGCGAGCCGTTTCAAGGTAAACGTGCCGGACGCGACTTCGTCACTACCGATGATCAACGCGTAACGCGCGCCGAGCCGATCGGCAAGGTTCAGCAGTTTTTTAAACTTCATCTCTTCGCCGGGCAGCTCCACGTCGAAACCAGCTTCGCGTAGCGTGCGCGCGATCTTCACGGCTGTCGGGTACGTATCCATGCCCATCCACGCCACGAAAACGTCGAGGCCGGGTAGTGCGGGTACATTCCCTGATTCCTGAATCGAGAGGATTGAGCGGTCGCTGCCGATGGCGAAACCGATCCCCTTCGTTGGTTGGCCGCCGAGCAATTCGACGAGGCCATCGTAGCGTCCGCCGCCACAGACGGCGTTCTGCGAGCCAAGCCCTTCCGCGATGACTTCGAAGGTCGTGCGCGTGTAATAGTCGAGGCCGCGAACGAGGCGCCAATTTTCTTCGTATGCGATTCCGCGCAACGCCAGTTCCCTTTTTAAGCCGGCGTAGTTTTCTTTGCACGCGTCGCACAGGTGATCGGCGATACGCGGCAGTTTGGCGATGATCTCCTGCTCGTTCGGTATTTTCGAGTCGAGCACGCGGAGCGGATTGGTGTCGATGCGCCGCTGGCTGTCCGCGCCGAGCTGTTCTTTCACCTTCTGCAGTTCCGTGCGCAGAAGCTCCACGTAGGCCGGCCTGCAATTCTTGTCGCCGATCGAGTTGATGTAGAGCGTCGTGCGCGTCAGCCCAACGCGTTGGAAGAACACCATCAACATCTCGATCACTTCGGCGTCGATTGCGGGCGCGTCCGACTGCCCCAGCACTTCCGCGCCAATCTGGTAGAACTGGCGGTAGCGCCCCTTCTGCGGACGTTCGCGCCGGAACATCGGACCCATGTAATACAGCTTCACGTTGCCGGGCAACGCATGCATCCCGTGCTCAATGTACGCGCGCATGGTGCTGGCCGTAGCTTCAGGCCGCAATGAGATATCCGCACCGAGTCGGACATCACCTGCAGAACGGCTCATCAGGTGAATTTGGTCCGCGGGGCTAAGGCCGCCCGCTTCTTCGGAGCCAAGCTCGAAATCATTCGAGACGAACCGCCGCCATAATTGTTCGACCGTCTCTATCTCAGCCCGGTTTGAAGGGTCATTAGGGATTTGGCCCGAATTAGCTGCTTCTCTGACTTTTGTAATGAAGTCGCCGACATCTCCAATTCGTTTCGGCTTTTCCAGTCCAAACGCTCGATCCTCGAACGTGTACATTTCTTTCGAAACGATGTCCGTCTCGCCGCCGACTGAGCGCGCGAAGAGAGACGTCTCCTCGAAAATGGGGAGCCGGATCTCGCGAAAGTTGTAGCTCTCGAAGGTGTCGCGCGCCGTCTTCTCGAACCAATTCCATAGCCCCGAATCCGGCGGCAGAATGTCGCGCGTGCCTTTAATCGCTCTGAATTGTTTCCGTTCGCTCATCACGCTGTGGGTTCGGCCCTGTAGATTTCTTTGTACTCAAAATAATTCTGAGCGTACCGGTCGATCGAAGCCTGATCCTCGTCCGTCAGCTGACGACGGACTTTACACGGCGAGCCCATCACCAGGCTGCCCGGCGGGATCACGGTGCGTTCGGGAATCAGAGTACCCGCCGCCACGATTGAGCCCGTACCGATCACGACGCCGTTCAGAACGATGCCGCCCATTCCGATCAAGCAGCGCGACTCGATGGTGCAGCCGTGGAGCGTCACGCTGTGTCCTACCGTGACGTTGTCGCCGAGCACGAGCGGATTCGTATCGCGCATCACGTGCAGCACGGAATTATCCTGCACGTTCGACCGCGCGCCGATCCGGATGTAGTGCACGTCGCCACGAATCACCGCGCAGGGCCAGACACTTGAATGCTCGCCCAGCACCACGTCCCCGATGATCACCGCCGCCGGATCCACATACGCGCTCGCCGCGATTTGTGGCATGCGCCCGCGATAGCTTCGAATCACAACCGTTCTCCCCCGCGTGATTGTACTTGAATCGGATGCTGCAAAAGGCCGCCGCTGAAGCGCGAACTAAAGGATTTGCACCACGGGACCGGCGTTCGCCGCGTTCACCTGATCGAGCCGCTCAACCAGCCGCCGCGCGATCGCGAATACGCTCTTCCCGCCCGGAGCGTCCTCGCCGAGCGACGCGACAGGCTTGCCCGTATCGCCGCCGATGCGAATCTGCGGATCGATTTCAATTTCACCAAGAAATGGGACGCGAAACGCTTCGGCCATGTGCTGCCCTTCGCCGTGCCCAAAGACGTCGATACGGCCCGAGCAGTGGGGGCAGGCGAAGTAGCTCATGTTTTCCACGACGCCCAAAATTTCCACGTTCACCTGGCGGAACATCTCGACCGCCTTGCGCACATCCGCCAGCGCCACGATCGACGGCGTGGTCACGACCACCGCGCCCGTCACCGCCACACTCTGAATCAGCGAAAGCTGGACGTCGCCCGTTCCCGGCGGTAGATCGACGAGCAGGTAGTCCAGCTCGCCCCACTGCACGCTGCGCAAAAATTGTTGAATGACGCTGTGCAGCATCGGACCGCGCCACACCAGCGGCCGGTCGCCCGGATTGAGGAGGCCCATCGAGATCATCTTCAGGCCGTGAGCAGTCACCGGGATGATCGTTTTATCGGTCAGCGCCTGTGGCTGCTCGTTGGTGCCGAGCATCACCGGCACGTTCGGGCCGTACACGTCTGCGTCCAGCAGGCCCACCGTGTGCCCGAGAGTTTTCAGCGCCAGGGCGAGGTTCACTGCGACGGTGGTCTTTCCCACGCCGCCCTTTCCGCTCGCCACAGCCACCAGATTTTTCACGCCCGCAATGGGCGGCTTTTTCTCGAGCGTTTGCGGGTTCGGTGTTCCGTGTCCCGGAGGCATCAGGTTCCTTTCGAGTGCGAGTCTCGTCAGTCGCAGTCGCGATGAATGAGTGAATCAACAATGATAAACCGCCGTTCGGAGCGCAGCAAGGCGCGTACTGCACCGCTCCGGAGCGCAGGCGATGCAAATGCGAACAAATTGGCACCCTCCGGCGATGCTCACGCACTGCGTCTCGACTCAATTTCGACGAAATTTATCGAAACTATTTTTGGAACCGTGGGTTTCAATCGCAGGGTTCAAAAGTCCAGAAGCTCGGCACTTCATACCTGTTGGTCATAATAAGGAGAAACGCAATGCGTTACTCGAAAGTTACGGGTGTGTTCTTCGCTTTCCTTTCGGCAATAGCGCTCTCAAGTTGCGGCAGTGGCGGCGGTGGTTCGTCCACGCCTCCAACGCAGGACCAAGCTACGGTTTATACGATCGGCACGGACGCGCCGCTTCCCAGCGTGGTTACCTGCGAAGTTACGGTCAGCGGCATCACTTTGAATAACGGAACGACGAACGTAAGCGTGCTCTCGCAGCCCGCCGACGTCGATTTCGCGCAGTTGAGCGGCCTGCACCAGCTCCTCGATCTCACTTCGGTTCCTACCGGCACCTACACTTCCGCGACCATCACGATTTCGTCACCGGTGATCGGCTACATCGATACGTCGGTGAGTCCTCCGACGGTGAGCACCCTCAACGGCACGCTTTCGACAAACAGCGTTACCGTCAATTTCGCGCAGCCCGTCAGCGTCACCAGCGCCGACCTATTCGGCCTGCGCATGGAATTCGATTTGCGCCAGTCGCTCGCGACCGATTCGAACGGCCAGATCACCGGCGCCGTGAACCCCGTGTTTGAAGTCGCGCTCGAAAACGCCCTCACCGACCAGATTCCCATCGACGAATTCATGGCCGGCGTGATTGGCGTCACCGGCACGAACACGTTCAACGTTCAGGGCCCGCACGGGCGCCAGTGGACCGTGACGACGAGCAGCAACACCATCTACGACGACCCTTCGATCGCCGTAAGTTCGTTCACCACCGACACCATCGTCGGCGTCTCGGGCACGATCGATCCGGTGACGCATAACATCGACGCCACGGAAATCGACGTGGTCTCGATGGATAAGTTCTATCTCGATGGCTTGCTTACGAGTGTTCGCCCACCGTCGGGCGGCGCCACGGCCGCCGATCTCTACGTCCGCGACGAATTGCCCGCCATCAACGGCATCAGCTACGGGCAGATCGAAACGCTCACGCTGAACGGCACCGAGAACTACCACATCGAACACCTCAACCTGCCGCTCACCACGCTGCTCTTTAACAACTCGGCTCTCGCTGCGGGCCAGCGCGTTGGCATCGCGGGCACACTCACCACGAACAACGGCGCAAGCCAACTCACGGTGAAGCGCGTTGTGCTTCAGCGACAGGGCCAGGCGGGCACGTGGGTTCCGGGCAGCACGATGATCCAGAGCGGTAATCTCGGCTCGTTCTCGCTCAACGACAACTGGACCGCGGGCGTTCTGCTGCCGCAACCGCTTCCGGTGCTTACGACGAATGACACCAACTTCATCAATCTGAGCGGGCTTTCGGCGCTCACCGGTGCGTCGCCGATTTCGATCCGGGTGGTTGGCTTCATCCTGATCGATCCGGCCACGGGGTTACCGGTGATGATTTCGCGCTCGGTGGAACAGCTGACGACGAATTAATCCGTCATACGATTCATAACTCGAGCAAAGGGCCACTCAACAAAACAGCGGGCTTGCATCCCAGCGATGCAGGCCCGCTTTTTGTCTTGGGTGCATGCGCGTTTTGGAGCTAGACTCCGGCGCATGGAGACTCCCAAGACGTTCCGCGAATTCTGGAGCTTCTACGTGCTGGAGCATCGCGATCCAATCACGCGTGCAATTCACACGATCGGCACGCTCTCCGGGTGGACCATTCTCGTTCTTGCGATCGTATTCCGGCGTCCGTGGTTCATTCTGCTCGCGCTCGTGGTTCCCTACGCGCTCGCGTGGTTCTCGCACTTCTTCGTCGAGCACAATACGCCCGCGACGTTTGGCCATCCGTTCTGGAGCTTTGCCGCGGATCAGAAAATGGTGGCGATGGTTCTTGCGGGGAAAATGGGCGACGAAGTGAAGCGGTGCGCTGCGGAAACGGCGAGACCGCTCACGAATTGAGCGCCGCGCGGGAAGGATTCGATCTCTACTCTTCCACCTTTACGGCGACGATGTCTTTGCCCTTCACGGCCATCTGAATCGCAACAGGCGGCCGGACTGCGGCGCCGCTCACGACTTCGCCGCGCACGATGCCGCTCGGCGCGTTTCCGTACTTCAACAGATCGAACACGGCTTTCGTGCAGGGATCCGCGATCATCGGATGATCGGCCTGGAAGTGATACACGTCCGTCAGCTTCGCGGTGTCTGAAACGTATTCCATCTGGCAGGTGCCAAAGGGTTCGCGCAGAGATACTCCCCAGTACACATTGTTCGGAAGCTTGACGACCACGGCCGGAATGTTGTCCGCGGTTCGCGGCGGCCGGAAAATGAATCTCTTCGACGACCATTCCTTCGAGAGCTCGGATGTGGTTGCCACCGGGCCCGGCCCGTAGGGCAAGTCGGCGGCTGCAGCGTTTGTGTTCTGCAAATCGGTGGTGCCGGCCGCGACCGGCGGATTTTCCGCCTGTTTCAGAGCGCGTTCGTTTTCCCACCACTTCACGCCGAAGTACGCCAGCGTTACGAGCAAAACCACGCCTACAATCGCGGCCCACAACGCGGGAGACGCAAGCCCGGACGGCGTCGACGACGCGCTGCGCTGCGCCTTCTCGGCCAGCTTCCTCAATTTTTCCGCCTCTTTCTCGCGCTTCGGATTGTCCGTTACACCAGGGATGTACGGGTCCTGCGGTCGAAAGGCGTCTGATTTCTTGGGTTCGTCGGACATAGTTAGGTGCCTGAAGGAAGTTCCAGCTTGGAACGAATTGCGCGGGTTTTCAAGGCTACAACGCGGGCGTGTTTCGCGGAACGCAAGGGCCGGTTAGACGGGCTTCAAGCCGCTTGAAATCAGGCGAGGCGCTTGATGGCGACCGAATGGTGCGCGGCGTACTCGTGCAAATTCGCGAGGCTCAACACAAGTTCGAGCATACGGTCGCGCTGATCGGCGTCCGGTTCATCGGCGTCGGCTTCGAGTTGCTGCACCGTCGCGAGCGTGTCGGAGAGGAGCCACTCCAAATCCTCGGAGCGCAGCGGTTCGCCGCGCTGGCAGTTCGCGAACGCCTGCTCGGCGCGAACCGAGGCTTCATCGAGAAAATGATTCAGACAAAGCTGCGTGCAAACTAACGCAGGCGGGATCGCGCTCGAACATCCGGGCCGGTGGCATTGTCGTCCGTTGCCGTTCATCGTCTTACTCCCCTGTAGCCCTGTCCCGAGAGGGGGGAGAGTAGCACATTTTTCTGAGAGCGATTGTCAACGGCGCGAAAACAACAATAGAGAAAACAAATCTCGCCGCGCCCAGCGTTTCGCGCTCGACGAAGCGGAAAACCGGACACGGCGAGATTTTTTCCAGCCGTCGCGCTTAGCGAATTTCGATCGTGCCGGAGCTGGTGCTCAACTCGACGGTTGGACCGCCGCCGCCGACTTTGCCGTTGAGTTCGCGCGGGCTAATCTTGCCCTGCACCGCGATCTCGCGATTCGAATCGATCGAGCCAGAACCGGTGTGCGCGACGAGGTCGAACGACGCCTGCGGCGGCAACTTCACCGCCACGTCGCCCGAGCCGGAGTGCAGCGTCCATTCGCCCGCCGGATTGCCCGCGACGGAGATTCCGCCACTGCCGGTCTGTGCCTTTACGGAGCCATTCGCGCCGGTGACTTCGACGCTGCCCGAACCGGTCTGAATTTCCACGTCGCCCGGCGCAGTCTGTTCCAGCGAGATGCTTCCGCTGCCGCTCGAAGCGTTGAGGCCGCCTGCGATTCCCTTCGCCGAAATCGAGCCACTGCCGGCCGAAAGTTTTGCGCCGCCCTTCACGTTCGAGAGTTCAACTTCTCCCGATCCGGTGTGCGCCTGCACTTCGTTGCCGATGTTTGAAATCTTCAGCGAGCCCGAGCCGCTGCGCGCTTCGAGCGGTCCCGCGATGCCGTCGATGCGTTCGCTGCCCGAGCCGGACTGCGAAACGAGCTTGGTCTGCGCCGGCACGACGAGTTCGTAGCTGATCGAAATGTTGTGTTTCCAGTTCTCGTTCTCGATGCGGCCGATGTGAATCGTGTTGCCGTTCTGCTCGATCGGAGGATTGGCTTCGATCTCGCTGACGTACTTCTGAATGTCGGCGCCAGCCCCGTGGTTCGTGCGAATCTTTCCGTGGACTTCGACTTTCGACGAATCGCCGGTCTTCACGGTGATGTCTCCCGAGCCGGTCTGTACGTCAAGGTCGACGGGACCGCTCACTGTGAGCGTGCGGTCGAAGTGACCCTCTTCGCCAAGTGGCACCCGGGGTATCGATGGGAGGGCCGGCAGCGCGGGAAGTTCTGGCAGCGCTGGAAAATCCGCAAGCTTGGGAAGACCTGGGAGCGGCGGTGGCTGGGGAATTGGCGGCAGGTAGGACGTCACCTTATACATTTCCGGCGCGGTTGGGGTCCAGTAGTGAGCCGGGAGAACCGACGGTGCGGTGATTACGACACCGACCGCTAGCGCAGCGACTGCGGGCAAAAGCCCGGATTGCAGATTCATGGCGAATTCCTCCAGACGGACGGATGCCTGTCAGACGGGGATACGCAAGGGCTGGGGGAAAAGTTCAAAAGAAAAAGCGCGCGGCCGGCCGTGATAGGCCC
>Ga0210391_10001023_pt1 | contig 26555 bp, 22 predicted proteins | sample IncBWC12OmetaG_FD_160573 | JGI IMG/M metagenome (GOLD analysis project Ga0210391, IMG submission 160573) | Forest soil microbial communities from Barre Woods Harvard Forest LTER site, Petersham, Massachusetts, United States - Inc-BW-C-12-O ... | reverse complement strand
TAGTCACGTCGAGCCACGATTGGATGAGATCGCAGCGTCTTCTTCACGACGCGAGCAGTTTTTTGATCGTTGGGATGGTTCTGATGCATGCGTACTTGCGGTTGCTGAAAGCAAACTGGCCGACGCTAGCGGCGATGTTTACCGGAACGGTTTCACTTGAATACTTTCGTCGGCGCCACGATTACAATCGATGGTCGCCGCACATAGTTCCTGCTGGAGATACTCGCGATCGGGTTGGACCGATTGCGCCGATTCGGGAAGTATCGCAGGCCGAGGCGACGCGTCCGTTACCGTAACAGAGGGATCCGAAGGACCTAAGCCAATATTTCCGACAGGGATTCGAGGGTCATCATGAACCGAGAGATGCTGCGCGATATCACTGACGACGAGTTGCAAACTTTCCAGCGTGACGGAGTCGTACACTTACGCAAAATAATCGACCTTGAATGGATTGAGCAGCTGAACCAGGCCATCGACGAACTGATCGCCCGAACCGAGAAACCGGTAGACCAAGTTCTCGATTTCACCACACTCGCCCTTGCCTCAGACTCAGCGAGCTCACAGCAGCCTCCAGAGCCATCGGAATGGGCCTCTCCCCGTCAACTCGCCGGGCGGGTTTCGCTCGACTCGCGCGTGAGGCCGAAGTTTAGTCGAGGGCATTTCATTTCGGTAACCAGCGTCTGGCAGCTCCATTCTATGATTCGCGAATTGGCGATCGATTCGCCGCTGCCCAGGATCGCCGCGCAGCTAAGCGGCTCTTCCAAACTCTATCTCTACGACGATCAGCTATTGGTGAAGCCTCCGGGGACGATGGAGCGTACCGCGTGGCATCAGGATCAAGGTTATGATCACATCGCGGGCGACAAAGTCTGCGCGATTCGCATCCCGGCGGGGCGCGAAACGCCGGATATGGGCCTGATCGAATACCTGCGCGGCTCGCACAGATCGGGCAAAGTCTACAAGGTTAACTATTTTATCAGCGATGCGACTGCGCCCGACGACGGCGGCGAACCCATCCCGTCAATCGAAGGCCACGAAAAGGAGTTCGATATCGTGACTTTCGCGCCCGAACCGGGCGACGTCGTCGTTCATCACCTGAGAACTCTGCATGGCGCCGGCGGAAATTCATCCGAATCCAAAACGCGGCGCGCGATCACCTTTCGATACGCCGGCGACGACGTGCGCTATTATTTCCGCAAGTTCGCGCCGCCGGCTCAGCGCCCAAGCAATCTGCACGACGGCGACCCGCTCGACCTTGAGCCTACGCGGCATCCCGTCGCTCGGATAAACACGGCAAGCGAGCCCCGGTAGTCCGCAGAGGTTATCGAGTAGTTCGTAGAGGTTACGATGTATCGCGTCGACATAATGTATCCCAACAAGCCGGGCTCCACTTTCAACCTCAAGCATTGGTCCGAAGTCCATCTGCCTATGGGACTGCGGCTACTAAAGAAGCATTGCGGCGTCAGTCCGGTAAGGGTCGAAGCTTGCCGCAATCCCTATGGACCGCCCGGCCTTACTGTTCCGTATCATCTCGTTAACTCGCTGTACTTCAATACGCGTGACGATGCCGACGGATTCATTCGGCTATTTGGGATCGAAGAAGCAGCCACCGAACTAAAGGAAGACTGGCCTAAGTACACGCAATCGGATCCCGAGGTGATGATCAGCGAAACGGTTGAGTGCGATCCCGTTACCGGCGTCATCCGATAAGCGGCGTCGCACTAGCGACGTGTTGACATGGAAATACACTTTTTAGAACAATTTTGTATACACACTGCTCAGATTAGGTTGCAAAACCATGACTGGTCTAAGATGCTTCGATGGTAGTCGATGCGGCCAGATGCTCCTACCATCCTTTTTCGAATCGGTCGCAAGAAAAGGCGAGGTGACTGGTATGCGATATCTCAAAATCCTTTTGGTGACGGTCGCCTTAATGGCCGCCGGAGCGCCGGTGAACGCGCAAAGTCCTGGGCCTTCAAATAACGGCGATGATCTTATGCCTCCCAAGACCATAGCCGGCAAGCCCTATAGCATTACGCCCGGCACAGACCCGGGTACTTTTAACGTCAAGTGGGGCGATCAATCGATGGTGTGGAAGCCGAAGCCATACATGGAGGACAAGTACAAAACCATGGGCCCGGCTTACTATGCCCAATGGACGCAGCCGGGATTGCCACCTCCGTGGGACGTACCCATCGACAAACGTTCCACTCTTTCCGGCGCCGAGCTGATGAATCGATGCTACGCCGAAAACGAGTACGCACCCTACGCCAAGAACTATTGGGATAGCCTTAAGATCAAGATCTATCGGCCCGACGGCTCGGTGCGCGGCGAGACCAACATGATAGAAGCCTACACCGACATGGAAATGAAGAAAGGAAGTGAGTACATACCCTCGTCGGATCAAGACAAGGTTCTTCGAAAGTATGTTTGGACCTATACTGATCCACCCGAGGTCAAGGGAGAGTCAGGGGTCACGACGACGTATATTGATCCTACCCTTGCGCCTCAAGATACCCTGTACCTGCCTTCAGTACGTAAAGTCCGAAGACTCGCTGGCGCTGTTTCCAGCCAATACTTTCCGGGCTTGATCAATCGTTATGAAGACGTTTCGCACACCAACGCGCTGCCCGAGCTGAACTACAAGGTCGTGGGCTTCGAACTCTACAACCCGGATCCTTCCAAACCGCAATACAAACCTGACTATCTGCCGGACGTTAAGCGGGTGGACGGAGCAGGAGACGTCGCCGTCATCATTGAGATAACGCCGAAGCCCGGTGTCAGTTGGTGGTATGCCAAGCGCTTATATAAATGTGGATTGCAGGAAATGAACTACATCTACGACAATGCTTATGATGATAGTGGAAAACTCATACGGAGCACGGAAAAGGCTATGATGTCCGGCAGCCAGCTGCATACTGAAACTCCAACTGGGCCGCCCCCACCTGATTGGTATCAGTCCTGGGGTATCATGAGCGTTCAGGACTACGACACCGGGTTTACGTCCGACGCATATGTTACCGACGGCGGTTTCAATGCAGACCTGCCGCGCGGGATTTTCACCGACAATACGCTGTATCGCGAGCCCAAGAATTTGGACGAGTTATTGCGATGAATATCGAGATTTCTATGACACGGACGACCCGGTACTGAGACAGATCGCATGGCTGTTTGTTAGCCTAGGTTTTGGAAAATGGGCTCGAATAGGAATCTCCAAGGGCGGTCAAAAGGAAGTCGACGATGGCGTTAAAATTGCCTCAACCGAAAGACTATAGGTCAGTACCCCTCGAAGATGTCGAGCTGACGAAATCCATACGGGCAACTTTGGCGGGGCTGGACGCATCTGCGGAGAATCTTGCTGAGGCGATAACTTTACCGAAGGAGTGTTATACCTCAGAGGAATGGTTTGAGTTCGAGAAGCGCGCGGTATTCGACAGGGACTGGGTTTGCGTCGCGCACGTTGGAAGTATCCCGAATCCCCGGGATTACATAAGTATCAATATCAACGACGATCCTTTGCTGGTGGTCCGCGACCAGCAGAATAAGATTTCTGTGATGTCCGCGGTCTGTCCCCATCGCGGCAGCATAATTGGTGAAGCTCGTGGAAATTGCGAGCGGTTCGTTTGTCCACTGCATCACTGGACCTACGATCTTCACGGCAAATTGCTCGGCGCTCCCGAAATGAATGCATCTGTGCCGCTTAGCGAATTGAAGCTTCAGGCTTTTCTTCCTGTGCTGCGTAGCGAAGTGTGGAACGGCTGGATCTTCGTCAATATGGCCGGGCAAGCCAAACCGCTTGCGCCTCGCCTGAAAGTGCTCACAGAAGAGATCAAGAACCATCACATGGACGAGATGCTGAGCACGCCGAATGTCGAGTTAGGTCCATATTCGTGGAACTGGAAGTACATGCAGGAGAATGCGATCGAGCCATACCATACCTGGTACTTGCATCGGGGAATTCATGACTTCGCACCTTCGAGTCTGGCGAGTTTCTACGAATGGGACGATGAAGACGATGGCGCGGTGTTCCATCCGACCGGATTTCTGGATATCGACGCCAACTTCAATATGAGTTTCAAGTGCCTCTTCCCGATAATCAAGACACTGACGGAAAAAGAGCGTCAGAGGGTGATGTTCACGACGGTACCGCCGAACCTTTTCTTTGGAGCGGTACCCGACGGAGTTTTCTACTACATAATACTGCCCGCGGGTGCCAATTCACTAAAGCTCCGTGTGGGGTTTCTTTATCCCGAAGCTACCCTGAAGGATCGTAACTTCGAAGCTATCTTCAAAACCGCAATCGATGGGCTGTATGCGTACAATGATCAGGACGTGGTATCGAATGCGCGCGTTCATCTTGGACTGAAGTCGCGCTTTGCGATGCGGTCCCGCTACGCGCCGAAAGAAAAGACCCTTCCGCAGATGAATCGTTGGCTGGTCAAGCGTTACAAGGCCTACGCAGCGGAAGTCGAGTTACGCAGTCAAAGTGCCGGAAATCGAAAACGTCAAGCTCGAGTGCCGGGGTAGCCTGATGTCGTCCGAGATTGAAGATCTGAAGAACCTGGTGTCTGAGCTGCGAGGCCAGCTGAGAGTCCTGAATGATCGCGCTGCGATAACCAATCTGATCACGTCCTACGCTCGCGGGTGCGATCGGGGAAATGATCCGACGATGCTCGCGCCGCTTTTCAGTACTGACGCAACCTGGAAATGCGACGGATTCGGCACTTATCAGGGACGCGAAACTGTTGCGGCGGCGTTGAAGGCTATCGCAGGCGTGAAGATCTGGTGGTCTCTGCACTATATGATTTCGCCGCAGATAGAATTTGATGCTACGGGCAATCGTGCTACCGCATTCTGGTATCTATGGGAAGCTGCAACTCTGCCTAACTCTGAAAACGATGAGGCCGAGTCAACGTGGATCGGAGGGACGTATGACGTTGAAGTCGTACGCGACAGCGATCAGTGGTTATTTCACAAGATGGAGTTGAAGCTGAACCTGGCCAGCGCTTATCAGCTTGGCTGGGTTAAACAGCGATTCCCGAAAGGAAACAGCAATCAGCCCTATTTTTGTGATCTCGAGCCCGATACGTATTTCTGGTGCGCGTGCGGCCGATCCAAAAATCAGCCCTTTTGCGACGGCTCCCACAAGGGCACGGATTTTCGTCCCGTGGAATTGACCCTGGAGAGTCGGAAACTGGCGGTGCTGTGCGGATGCAAACGGACATGTACGCAGCCATACTGCGATGGAACGCATCTCAATCTCAAGCTGAGCGCTAAATCATGAGCGATCGGGATTCCAAGGGTAAGGAGCCGTCCGAACCGCGCAAGGAAGGATTTTCTCGACGATCTTTCCTACAGGGAGCGGTTGGTGCAGCGGCTGCCAGCGTAGCCCTGCTGCAGGTCGGCCGAGAACTGGGCGATGAGAAGAAGTCTCGGGGGGAGCTTTCACCGGATGACTCCATCTCGGAATTAGAACTGAACGTAAACGGTAAGACGGTCCATATGCGAGTGCCGGATCAGCGATCTTTGCTGTTGGCATTGCGCGAGGATATGGGGCTTACCGGGACGAAGAAGAGCTGCAACCTCGGACAATGCGGTGCGTGCACAATCTTGCTCGACGGCAAGCCGGTGTACAGCTGCATGATGCTTGCAGCCGATGGAGCAGGTCACGAGATAACCACCATTGAAGGCATCAGCCGCGGGGGTAAGTTACATCCCGTCCAAGAGAAGTTCATAGAACACATGGGCAGCCAGTGCGGTCACTGCACGCCTGGCATGATCATGTCGGGCGTTGCGCTACTCAACCGGAACCCGTCGCCGGGCGTTGACGATGTGAAGCACGCAATAGCCGGGAATCTGTGCAGATGCGGTAACTATAACAACGAGATCGCCGCGATACTCGACGCCGCCAACGTGAAGGATTCAAACCCAGGTCTGGAATCTGGTACCACCGCGCAAACTCCTGCCAACAACGCTGTCACCTATTTGAATTCGATGATTCCGGCGATCGATAGTCATGCCAAGGCGACGGGCCAAGCCCGATACTCGGGTGACATCGGCTTTCATTCGGATGATGAAGTAAAAAACCCTCTTTATGCGAAGGTCGTACGGTCGCAATATCGCCATGCCGAGGTTATAAGCATCGATGATCGCGAAGCTCGCAAGCTACCCGGTTATCGAGGATTGGTGACCTGGCAAGACACTCCGGATTATCCCAATGATCGTCTGTTCTTCAATAAGCATGCGCGATACATCGGCGATGCCGTAGGAGCAGTAGCTGCGGAGGACCAATATACAGCGCAACGCGCGATAGAACTGCTGGACATAAAATGGCGGGAGCTGGAAGCATTTCCTAATGCTGAGGAAAACCTGCGCACCCAGAATAAGGAGATTCAAAGTGGCGGCCCGGTAGCCAGCCTCGCTGGGAATCCTACCGGCGGCAAGACTGGTTCCGGTCAGCCCAGTTTCGGTCAGCCCGCAAATCTTCCGACGTTCGAATACAAGCAAGGCGATGTAACCACGGGTTTTCAGGAGGCTGACTCGACTCTGACCGGTGTTTACCGCACTCCGCTGCAGTGTCCCCTGCCGATTGAACTCCATTGTTGTACCGCATTGTGGAATTCGACCGGACTTACGCTCTGGGACTCACAGCAGAGTATGTTCCCCGCTCGCGAAATCATCGGTCCAGTGCTCGGGTTGGATCCGCAGAAAGTTCGCGTCGTCTGCGATTACGTCGGTGGGGGTTTCGGCGGAAAGTGTACGGATTCTCCTGGAAAGACCTTATACCAGTGCATCGCAGCGGTGCTCTCGAAGAAGACCGGTCGTCCCGTAAGGCTCGAGTTTACGCTCAAGGAAGAAATAATTGCGGAAGATACCCGCAACCCGATGGTGTTTGAAATCAAATCGGGCCACAAGAAGGACGGCTCGATAACCGCCCTGGAATGCCGGACGGTCCAAACCAAGGGTGGCTATGCGAGCGATGGACCTGCGGTTCTGGCCGTTTCGGGTGAAGCCATAATCGCGACCTATCGGGCCAAACACTTCTGGTTTCATGGTTATTCGGTTTACACCAATTCGAGCATCGGCGGTGAGATGCGCGGGTTTGGAAACATACAGGGTACGTTTGCCCGTGAAATGCACATATCGAAAATAGCCGACATGCTGGGTATGAATCCGCTCGAGTATCGATTGAAAAATCTCCTTCGTCCCGGGGACATGGTTATGATTCAATTCGATAGCCACGAGGAGCCGCTAGACCCTACCGGCGCTGAAGAGTGCCTCAAGCGCGGTGCGGAAGCGATCGGCTGGAATCGATGGGCGCATCCTTCAACTAAGACTGGACGCATAAGACGCGGTCTTGGCATTTACAGCAGCAAACATCTGTGTGGCCGTGGCACCAGCAACGGACTCATCTGGATCGATCGTCTCGGCAAAGTTCATCTGCCCGTCTCTATTGGAAATGTCGGAACCGAGTCTCATACGGGTGTAGCTGCCGTCGCTGCCGAGGTGCTGGCGATGCCGATCGAAGATCTGGATGTCACCTGGGGCGATACTTCGAAGGGGCCATGGGAATACACGTCGGACGATAGCCGCAGCACCCATTGCGTCGGAAAGGCGGTCTACAACGCTTCGATGGACCTGGTCCGGGAACTCAAGACGTTGGGGGCGGTGGCTTTGGGAGCCAACCCTGACACGTTGGAAGTTCGCGGCGGACGAGTCTGGGTTCGCGGAACCAATCGTTCGGTCGACTTTCGTACTCTAGCCGGGCGAGCGACTCCGCGAACCGAGTTCATACCATATTGCAATCCAGCGACGGACATAAACCCTGACTTCGACGACCAGGGAAACCTGATCATGAGTCCTCCCATTCGAGTGCACTTGCCCACTGAAGCTCTCGCGCGCAAATTGACCCAAGTCGGAATAGTTGGCCTCGGAATGTACATCTTCAATGAGAGGACTGTTCCTTGGGGTGCCGCTTTTGCCGATGTTGAAGTGGATATGACCACCGGTCAGGTGAAGGTTCTCAAGATTGTAAGCGTCATGAATGCTGGTCGTGTCCTATATCGACGCGGGGCCGAAGCTCAATTGCGAGGCGGCATCGAGATAGGGGCTGGATTCGCACTGATGGAAGATCTGGGTATCGACCCGGTGACAGGAGTTCCCATATACAACAACCTGCATGAGTACCATCCTATGACTGTTCTCGACTTTCCTGAGGTAGTTCCGATTTTGGTCGAGGTCCCGTCAGTAACAGGTCCTTACGGCGCTATGGGATTGGGCGACAATTGTTGCTTCCCTCCTGCTGCAACGATCGGCACTGCGGTCCACAATGCTACTGGCGTGTGGATTGAAGAGTTACCGCTAACGGTGGAGAGGGTGTACACGGCCCTCAAGGCCGCCGGGCGCCTGGTGGCGTGAGCTTGAGGTCATAGTAGTATGGGTCTGGAAATTGTTTTCGATGAACCGGCGCCGTTCAAGCTCCTGTCGCCGAAGACTCTCGATGAAGCTACAGAATTGAGCGCGCAGCATGGAGCGAACGCTGCGCTGCTCGCGGGCGGATGTGACCTGCTCGATCAGCTGAAACACAACTGGCGGCGACCGGCTTACGTTATCAATCTGAAAGGTATTAGTGGCCTGAAAGGTGTCAGCAAGGACTCGAATCAACTGAAGCTAGGAGCTCTAACCGAGCTCGATGTAGTCGAGCACGATCCGACCGTAGCGACACTCGTGCCGGCACTTCAAATGAGTGCCGGGAGAGTAGCGAGTCCGCAGATCCGCAATATGGCTACGGTCGGAGGGAATCTGCTGCAAGATTCGCGATGCTCCTATTACCGGTCGGGATTCACCTGCTATCGTGCCGGTGGAATAGTTTGTGACGCCCATCACGGACTTAACGCATATCACGCGATCGCCGGCGGCGATCGATGCTACACCGTAACTCCGTCCGACCTGGCGCCCGTGATGGTAGCTCTTAATGCAACGGTTACTATTCAAAGTTCCGGCAGATCTGACGAGCTGAAAGCCGCCGAACTGTTCGTCTCACCATCGCAGAATATTCGCAGAATGACTTGTCTCGAGCCAGGACAAGTTCTCACTGGGGTCGCTATACCCCTCGTTCCCGGACAACATTCAACCTTTCTGAAGTACGCAGTCCGTAACACGTGGGACTTCGGCTTGGCTAGCGTTGCAGTGTCGGCGCAATATTCAGGTGGAAAATACCGCGAGTGGTCGGTGGTCTTCGGATCGATCGCTGCAGTACCGTGGCGATCTGAAGGTGCAGAGGAAGCGCTCGAAGGCGTTCAGCTGAATGATCAGGCAATCGAGGCTGCCGCAACGGCTGCGCTCGCCGGGGCCGAGCCGCTCTCCCACAATGAATACAAGGTAGCGCTGTCGCGAAAGTTATTGCGAGAGGCCTTGGGAAACATGGCCCGGAGCTAACGACGTGAAATGGTTTGACGAACCGCGCAAACAAGGGAAGCTCGTGCCGATCACGGTGGAGAAACGCCGGATCCTGCCGGCTCACGGCTTCAGTCTGCTTGAACTGGAAAGAGCTGGAATTACGTTCGACGCTGCAAAGGCTTTGAACATTCCGATCGATCGGTTCCGACTCACCAGCATTGGCACCAATGTGATGCAGCTATGTGAAATAGGGCCGCTCGCCGCTCATCAAGTGGATGTAACGCCACGCCGTGAATGACTGTTCCCGGGAGGTTCGAAACGATGAGTGTTGCAAAAGCAGTGCGCACTGAAAACTCCAGGCTCAACGAAGTATTCGACGGCTTGCTGACCACCCTGCGGAATTTCGTGAAGGAAAATCGGATCACTCACGATGAGTATCGTCGAGCGGTAGCATTTATGACCGAAGTAGGTCAGAAGGGCGAGGTTTCCCTGCTATGCGACGTCTTCATCGAGGTTAGTGTCGACGCAGTCGATAACAGCGGCCGGCTTGGCACTATCACTACCATAGAGGGACCGTTCTACGTTCACGATGCGCCCGTCTTGAAATCGCCGTGTGTGTTGCCCCAAAGGCCCGACGAATCAGGACCGGCGCTGTTGTTTTCAGGGACGGTGCGCTCATCGAAGGGCGAACCGCTACCGAGAGCCGTGCTGGACCTCTGGCAATCGGACACACATGGACTTTACTCGCATTTCGATATTCCCGAGAAGGAAGCGCCATACAACCTGCGCGCTCGGGTGACGACTGATCGTCAGGGTAAGTTTGACGTTCAGACTCGATTGCCGGCACCGTATGAAATTCCTAAAGCGGGTCCTACCGGTGTGCTGCTGGCAGCTTTGCAGCGCCACGCGTGGAGGCCGGCGCATCTTCATATGAAGGTGGAACACCCAGGCCATCGAACACTTACCACGCAACTGTTTCTGAAGAAGGATCCGTGGATCGATTCTGACGTTGTCGAAGGCGCGGTCAAGCAGGCGCTGATAATCGATCCCATCATGCACAACGACCCGGACGATTTACGTCGAAGAAACTTCTCCGAGCCTTACTACACGTTGTCCTATGATTTCGTGCTCGAACCCGCCATCTCCAAGGCCGCCTGAGAAGGCGTTCGATATAGATCAAAGAGCAGTTACAAGGACCAACAACTCACCGATTCGGCGGAGGGGACTTGGAGTGAGACCCAGGACAATAACCACCTTTGTAGGACTGGCGATCGTAGCGGCGGCTTGCTGGTTCGTGACAGCCTTTGCGCAGTCGCCTGCGAACAGTGAACTGAACCTTACTGGCACATGGAAGGGCACTCGCACCTCTACTGGCGGAGCCGAACGAGACCTTCGCGTTCGAAGCGTCGAATTCGATATAAGTCAAAGTGGTGGTGCGCTCTCCGGTTCTTACCGATGCTATGCCGGCAAAAAAGCGACTGCCGATTGTAACAATCCAGTCGGCAGAATCACCGACGGCACCATCAACGGCGATCAGGTCAAAATCGATGTACAGGCCATGCCCAACAGCCTGACCTGCTCGTTTACGGCGTCGGTCGATGATGCGCGGATGAACGGAAAGTTCACTTGTTACGCAGGCGGTTCACTCTCGTCTGTTGGAGTATGGAATGCAGCTAAACGCTAGCGGCCTCATCGCTCTTGAGACGGGCCCGGTCTTTCCGCGCTTTTAATCCCCACAGTCAATATGCGTTGAATAACGCAACTCCAATGCACCTGGGCTGCGATGGCCGGATTCCGCCACGCTTACGATCTAGTCAGCTAATTCTTCGAGTAGGGACTTGGCGGTTCTTAAGTCTGCTGTGTCGAAGCCTTCGGTGAACCAGGCGTAGATCCCGGTGAGCATTGCCCGCGCCTCTTTGCGATGTCTTTGTTTCGCCAAGAGCTTCGCGAGTTTGATAGTCGTGTGGAGTTCGATTGACTTTGCACCTATTCGTTGGGCGACTCCGATCGAGGTACGGAAGCATCGCTCTGCCTCTTTGGCATCTGGAGGTTCCTGAGCAAGAAGTGCCTCGCCTTTGAGGTAGTGTAACCATGGCTCGTCAACAAAACTTGAAGTCTCACGCACCCCGCCGAGTATCTTCGCGAGCAGACTCATCGCCTCTGCGGCCTGTCCTGTCTTCGCGTAAGCGTGAGCTAGCGCTCCACCATGTAGCGGCGTAAGGCGTGAGCCACTAGCTTCTATAGCTTGGCTTACGCGTCGCAGTTGAACGATAGCCTTTGCGTCCTGATCGGACTGGACCATCGCAGCGCCTATCGTTACCAAACCTATAGCAGCCCGATAAGGAAGTCCTTCCTTATTGGCCAGACCTACCGCATCTTCCGCCCGCGCTATCGCCAGCTCATTTTCTTGACGAAGCATATGCGCAATGGCGAGATAGTTCATGGCGGTGGAGATGCCGTTAGTATGGGACGCACCCTGTGCGATAGCCAGCCCGCGTTCTGCTTTATCGAGCGCCTGATCCGGATAACCCATCTGCCACAGGGTGTAACCGTCGTACCCTAAGGCATCCAGCGCGGGGTCAAGACCGTAGACGAACGCAAGACGATCGTGCAGCTCAGGGTCATAGAGCGCGATAGCCTGCTCCAGGTTTGCGTGCGCAAATGCCAGTTCCCCCAGCCAGTACGAGGTTAGTCCCAGGACTGCATGACCCACCATCACGGCGGCTGGATCATTAGCGCGCTGAGCGGCGCTAAGAAGATCCTTTGCTAACCCTTGCGCAGTTCGATGCTCCCCGCGGTTCAAGTGGAAGGTTGCAAGGCCGTACAGAGCCACGAGAAGCTGTGGAGTTTCGCCAACTCGGCGGCTGAGATCCACGACTCGACTTAACGCGGCCTTTACTTCCGGGGCACCATCGCCCCTGGTGCCTATCAGCATCGTGCCGAGCACGGATTGGGTCGCGAGCTCCTGACTGTCGCGCTCGGTCGTCTCGGGCAGCGTCAACAGTAGTTCCAGGCACGAGTTCAAAAGACCGACCGCTTCGGCGTGAGCGGAGCGACCTGCCGCCTGTTGGCCCGCGAGATGATAGTAGGTCACCGCATTGCGGATGCTTTCGGTTTGCGCGTAGTGATGAGCCAGCTCGGCGTAATGATCCTCAGGCGTGTTGGAATATACCCGCTCGATAGTCTCGGCCACCGCGAGATGGAGCCGTTTAAGACGTGCCACCGATAGCTCGGTCAGTATGGCCTGGCGGATGAGCTCGTGAGAAAACTCGAAGCGAGCTTCAGGGTGTTGCGTGTTCGAGCGGACAAGACCAATCCGCCGAGCCTCGTCAAGGCAATCCAGGAGCGTATCGGGCTTGGCCTCGGACGCGGCTTCGAGCAGCCCGAAAGTGAAAGAGCGGCCAATCACCGCCGCAACAGCGAGAATTTTGCGGGTAGCATCGCTCAGCCGCCCGAATCGCCGGCCGACGACCAGACGTACATTGCGAGGCACTTCCAGCTCGCCGATCTTCAGTTCGTCGCGAAACTGGCCGGCGTCATCATATAGTCGATTCTCTTCCGCGAGATGCTGGAACAATTCCTCGACGAAGAATGGATTTCCATCGGTCTCGGCATGAATCTCGCTGACCACGATCGAAGGTGCTGACTGCCCGCTGAGGCCTTGCAGCATTTGTGCGACTTCGCCGGTTGGAAGTCCTTTGATCCTTAACTGAGTTGCAAGTCTGCCTCGGATAAGGCCTTCGAGGGTTCTCGACAGGCTAGGACTCAGGTCGAGTTCGCCCTCGCGATAGGTACCGATCACCAATAGCGGCATGTCTGAGTGACGCTTTGAGAGGTGATTAATCAACGCCAGGGTGGAATCGTCGGCCCAGTGGAGATCTTCCAGCACCAGCATCGTCGGCTGCTCGCGGCTACGGCGCGCGATGAAGTTAGTGAGGCTGTTGAAGAGCTGACGGCGGGCCTGATCCGCGGGTAACTCGATCGGCGGCGGCAGATCGGGAATGATACGCATCAGCTTGGGCAGGAGGCGCCCCAGTTCGGGCGCTTCCTCGCCGATCGCGCGCCGCAGATCGTCCGGGCTATCCCATCGATCGACCCAGCGCTCCAGAATTTCGACAAACGGCAGATAGGGAACCGCCTCCTGCTCGGAGCACTGGCCAACGAACACTGCGAGGCCTTTCTGCTGAGCTTCGCGGGCTATCTCTCCGCACAGACGGGTCTTGCCGATACCCGCTTCGCCGGATATGAGGCAGATCCGTCCGCTCCCCGAAGCGGCATCTACAAGTGCGCCGCGCAGCTCGGACCTTTCCTGTTCCCGGCCGACGAAGGAACCCTGATGCGGTTGGTCTGCGATTGAAGGTTGCCGCGCTGCGAGCGGAGTCGGAGGGTGGTGAATTGACTCGAGTTTGACGCCGGCGATGAAGCGGTAGCCGCGTCCCTGCACCGTCTCGATAAAGCGCGGCGTGTGGGCGGTGTCGCCCAATACCTTGCGCAATTCGCGCACCGAATGTGCGGGCATCGAGTCGCTGACGGATACGTCGGGCCAGATGGCGTCGAGCAGAGCGGCCTTGGTTACCAGCTCGCCGGCGTGTTCGGCCAAGTGCCGCAAGACCGCAAAAGTTTTGCGTCTGAGACGGACTTCCTCGTTTTCACGCCACAATTGCTCATTCTTCGAATCGAGCCTGAAAGGCGGAAAGAGACGTATTTCCGCAGCCACGCCCTACCGATTAGCACCAATTGTAAGCCGATTACAGCGCAATTGTATGAGTCTTCCATGACTTCGCGAGAGCCGGCACTTATCGTCCCGTCAAAGGGAGGAAGCGAGAAATGAAACGAGAAGCAAATTTTTCAGGGAGGGATGGGATGAAACGTCTTGGTAGTACGCTCATGAAACTGGGGCGCTTCGCGAGGCTCGCGCTGATCGCATCGACGCTAAGCCTGGTGGCAGCATCCAACAGCCATGCGGGGTGCGGCACCATGCACACCCTCTCGCCGACAACGTGCGGAGTGGTGATCTCGGTAACAGGCTGCTACACGTTTGCGCCGCCCGTCACCCTGACTGCGACAAGCAACGCCGGCGACTGCATTGAGATCACCGCGCCAAATGTCTTTCTGAATATCGAGGGATCTACGATAACCGGCACTGGCGCGTCCAGCACCGGGAATGGAATCCACGTCGCCTCGACCGCTGCCGGCGCCGCTATCCTGGGAAACGGAGACTTTAGCGGGTTCAACATCGGAATTCTTGCCCAAGCGCGAGTGCGGCTCGAATTTCCTTATGTGTCCGGCGACAACACCGACGGGATCCAATTGAACGGCGCGGCATCGAGCAAAATCGTCTCGGGAAGCAGCCTTTCCAATGGGCGCAACGGTGTGACCGTCATCAACTCGACTGGTTACGCGATTCTCAACTTCAATGCCAACGACAACGCGGTGTCGGGCATAGCGGTGACCACGTCGAACGGCGGGGAGATCACGAATTCAACCGCCAGCTCCAACGCGCTAGCGGGGATATCGCTGACCACCTCGAACGCTACGAACATTTCAGCTTCGAACGCGAGCAATAACGGCAGCTACGGGATGGAACTAATCGACTCGAACGCGAATAAGATTTTATCGAGCTTCGCGGATACAAACTCCATCTACGGCATATACCTGAAAGAATCGGCGAGCAACGTCCTAGGACAGACTGAATCGGACAACAACCCTGTGGCTGAAGTGTATTTGGGATGTTCAGACACAAGCGGTCCCAACGGACTTGCTTGTGCAACTCCGAGCAAGGCGAACGAAATCGAAGATCAGTTGGTTTTAACCGGTGGTGGTACGGAGTACGGCATAGCGATCGATACGGGGAACAAGGCCAACACCGTTGTGGGCAGTAGCGGGTTCGACGATTCGATAGATGATATGTACGACGCGAACCTGGTCAATCAGAACACCTGGTTTGCGAATAGCTTCTCTAGCGCCAACCAGACCTACATCCACTGAGGCACGCCGCCGCCATCCATGCGTTCGAAACCGCCAATAAATGCATAGCTAACAAGGTGAACATGATTTCCAGGAAAAGTTTTATCATTCTTACATTCTCAATTGCGCTATTCGCTTCCGGGCGCATCGAGCAGCTCCTCGCCAAGGGCCACGCTATAAGCGACATCGCCTGGGCGCAGGACGCCAATGCCAACGATGGAAGTTACGTTTCTTCCGATCAAGACGAGAAACAGTCCGCGCCGAACTTGACCGGCAATTGGGTAGGGGAGTTGGAAGACAATACCTTAGGGGAGAGCCAACTCAACCTCGAAATGGGAGATAAGAAAGGCAAGCTCAAGGGCGGTTGGGGCGACGACTCCGTCGGGGGCGGTATGTTCAAAGGCAAAGTCAGGGGCGACAAGGTGACCTTTACTTTCAAGTCCGCAAAGAAAGGATGCGAGATAACAGCGGCCGGTACTTTGGACGACCCGACACTTATCGAGGACGGAACATTCAAGTCGAAGGGTTGCGCTGAGGCGACTTCCGGCGAGTTTTTCCTGGAGCTCCAGGACACCGACTCAGATGATACTCATCGGAGATTCGCACCGGCCAAGCTACCGAATGTCGGCGCGCGGCCGTTGGCTTATCTGAATTCGGCCTAGGCTGAAGGACTCCATGGTTCTCCGGCCTCTGTCCTGCTCAAAGCCAAAAAGGAGCAATAGAATCGATGGCACGCACGAGAGAACGCAGTTTCGGACAAGTCATTCGGGAGCGTAGAAGGCAACTCGACCTCACCCAAGAGGATACTGCCCGTGGCATCAAGACGTCGACGCCATACGTCGGCCACCTGGAATCCGGCAAACGCCATCCTTCCTATAGAACTGTAACGCGCTTGGCCAAAGTACTGAGACTCGATCGCCGCGAACTGTTTTTTCTCGCCAATCCTCGCGCACTCGCGCTGCTGAGTCCCGAGACTAAGTCGACGACTTCTACTTGGGACGATTTCAGGAAGAACGATCACCTGCGGCGTGTTCACAACATAGTGAGCGACGAGATGGAGATGCTTTCGCAAGTCGAGCTGCTCGGTAGTGTGCCTTCGGCGCGCGACTTCATCTATATCCTGAACAGCGTCCGCCATGCAGTCGGAAGATAGGAAATACACGGCCAAGTTCCTGATGCTCTCGAAGCGAGAATCGCAAAAACTCAAGGAAGTAAGAGCGAGTAGTTCTCAGCGATTCCTTTTGTAACACTGCGTATTCGTTGATTGAAAAAAGAACAGGCCGACACGTTAGGTGCCGGCCCGACTCTGACTAGCAAGGGCCCCGAGCGGTTCCATGCAGCGGGACCTATTCTGCAACTTCGAAACTAGGGGAGCGTTGCGTTGCCGTTTACCGCTACCGTCTCTCTTTCTGTACTCGAAGTAATCGCGCGCGGGCCCTGATCGAGTGCCGCGGCTAGCCGCTCGAAGCGGTGCTGCAGTTCACCTGCCGATTCGAATGTGGCAGCAAGTTCCACCAATCGCGGGTGGAAATCCTTGGCGGGCTGCAGCGCGCCGATCAGATGTTTCAAATGCTCACGAAACGCGTTCGAGACCTCGGCGAATTGGCCTTGCAAAGAGCTAACCGGATCGAATGAAGAGGCGACCAGGGCGAGTTGGTCCTGCAAGCACTTGAGGGGCTCGAAGGCACTTGTGAGCAGTTCAAGTTGATTGGCGAGAGTTTTGACCGACTCGAAGGCGGTCATGGCTTCGTTGCCGAGGTTGCCGATCTGCTCAAACGCGGGCAGGAGCTTGCCGAACCGATCTTCAAATAGCTTGGTGCTAGCAAAGATTTTTTCGACCGCTACTGCATTCTGTGATTGCTCGTTGTTGTACACGGGCGGGCCTCCGGTCTCAGATTTATTGCCTTCGTCAGGGACAGACGCATGGCCATTCGGCGAGACCGCTGATGCGGAATCGACCACAGGCGCAGAATCAGCGCCGATGACGGGAGCGCTCTCCGTGCGAGCCGTGTGCGACTCAGACGGCGCGAAAATCCGGGCGCTTAGTTTCTTAAGCATCGGGTAAGGATTCGGTATTGCTCGGGCTTCGGGACGCAAAGATCAGCATCGCTGAACTCCATGATTATCCTCAAACAACACTCTACAATCTGTACAGTAACGCTACGGCACGGCAGCATGCAAGTGCTTCAAGAATCGCGCCCTGGCTACGATTTGCCCTGTCCCTCGCCAACTACCATTTTTCGACCCATGGTCGTAGCACCACCTCGAACGCCCAAGTCGATCGATGCTGGCGGTGGAGCTGCAGATAAGTTTCCGCGATGCGGTCCGGGTCGGCCATGTTGTCGTCGACACTTGTTCCTGCCAGTCGATGCGCGCGGCTACCGTCTTCCTGCGTCCAGCCAATTGCGGCGTCGATCGGCACATTTGTTACGTGGATACCTTGCGGCATCAGTTCCCTCGCCATGCTTTGTGCCAGTCCAGCCTTCGCCTGACACGCCATCGCAAAGGCGCCGCTCAACGCGAAACCTTTGAGGGCTGCGCTTGCGTTGGTGAAGATGATCGTTCCTCTCGCGCCATTGGCGATGGGCTTGTTTTCGCGCATCAGCCGAGCTGCCTGCTGACCAACTAAAAACGCGCTGAAAGCTGAGTTCCGAAGCGTCGCGAGTGTGGCGCTCGGGTCAGCTTCGGTAATCTGCTTGCGGAATATCTCGGGAACGCGACCGTCGATGTTGTGCACGACCAGTGTAGGCGGCCCTAGGTCTCGGACAACATTTTGGAATAGCAACTCCACGGCCGCTGGATCGCTCGCATCGCATGCATACCGGCGCACGCCATGCGTTTTCTCAAGATTCAGCAGGACCGGTTTATCCGCACTCCTTGCTGCGATGGCAACACGCATCCCGTTTTTCGCGAATAGTCTGGCGCAACTTGAACTGATGCCGGGGCCGCCCCCAACGATCAGTGCAATGTCTTGCCCGGAAGGTTGAGTGGCGCGTTCGTCGGATTGAGTCATGTTTCGTGCTCCCATATTCCATTAAGGAGATGAGCGAGGACGCGAAGGTTCGATCTCGAGTTACTCAGTGATTCCACCATGGACGATCGGAGAACGCCCGGATGTCGATCTCGAAGGTCCACGTTGATCGGTGTTGTCGCGCGAGGTGGAGGTAGGTCTCCGCGATCTGCGCGGGAAGCATCAGTCCGTCATGTTCGTTGCCCCGGGTTTCTCTCAGCTGTTGGAACCTTTCCGGCCCGAGCATTTTTCCCAAAGTGTCGGGCGCGTCGACGGCGCCGTCGATCACGATATGGGCCACGTGGATTCCTTTCGATGCGAACTCGGCGTTGAGTGTCTGGCAGAGCATTCGTCGTCCTCCCATGGCGGCCGCATGCGAATGTTGACCGCCATTTCCACGCATCGCCGCGGTGGCCGAGGTCACGAGGATTGTTCCTTTGCCCCGCGCTTCCATCAGCGGGCATACGGCCGACGCGAGGCGAAACAGGCCGAACGTTCCCAGCCGCCAGCCGGTTTCAAACGCCTTGAGCGATGTATCCTTCAATGGCCTATCGCCAATCTGAGCGCCCAGGTTGTAAACGACGACTTCGATCGGACCGATGTCGGCCTCGATGGCGGCGACCCTCTCTTCGATTGAGTTCGGCTCGATCGCATTGAGGAGAAATCCGGTGGCGGAACCTCCATCGTTTTTGATCGCCTCCACCATTTTATTCAATCCGTCCGCATCGCTGCGCCGGCACAGACAAGCGTGATAGCCCTCTTGCGCAAAGCGTCGAGCGACATTTCCACCGATACCCGCACCGGCACCTACTACCAAACAAACTGGTTTCATGTTCGATCTCTCCTACGATCAAGCGAAGTGTTCGATTGCCTCAGGCCTTGATAGGTCGTCGTCAAGGTCACTAGCGACCCTGAAAGATGACCTTGTCACGAAACTGGCGAGGACCATGTTCGATCAGGCCATCGATACCTGCGCGCATGTCAGCAGTCTCAAATAGCGCAGGAGCGATTTCGTCGACGAGCGCGTCGGCGGCACGGATGCCTCTCTCCAGATATGCCCGCACGATCTTCTTGCCGGCTGCGAATGCGAGCGTTGCGCCGCTTGCGAGTCGCTCAGCGAAGGCTCTAGTCTCCGACTCAAATTTTTCATCAGGAACGACTCTGTTGATGATGTTCCATCGCTCGAAGGTGGCGGCGTCGTATTGGTCGGCCGAATAAATGATTTCGCGTGCGCGACTCGGGCCGGCTCGCTCAGCCAGACGTTGAACGCCGCCCAGCAGCGTGGTCGTTCCAATCGATGCTTCGACTTGCCCGAAGCGGGCTGAAGAAGCCGCCCATATCAGATCGCAGGCAAGTGCGAATTCGAGTCCCGCCGCCATGCAAGCCCCCTGCACGGCAGCGATAGTTGGAAACGGCAATTCTTCGAGGTCGGCGATCGTTCGCAGATGGCTGGTGAAGCGCTCGCGCGCTTGCTCGGCAGTCTTATTCTGGAAAACCGAGACATCAGCACCGCCGGAAAAGTTTTTGCCCTCGGCGCGGACGAGCAGCGCCCTCAGCGGATGCTGCTGGGCTCGGTCCACCGCCGCCCGAAGGTCATCGATTAGTTCCTGGTCGAACAGATTCAGCGGTGGATTTGCCAAAGTGATCAAGCCAAGAGCATCCGACGTTTCGAAACGCACCTTACTCATCATTAATCTCCGGTGATTGCATTCATGGATTCGTCGCTTCCATTTTGGAACCTCTGACTTGACTAACTTCTATTTTGGAACCTAATACCAGTCAAGGCTGAGGCCAACGCGGAACCGTTCGGGCGCACTCTAATCAACGATCTTGTCAAGTTCCAATTTGGAATCTAGTTTCATGCGTATTGTTGTGCAAATCTATTAGGCATATGCGCTGGCAACAAATCGACACGATGACATGCTCGCTCGCGCGAACCCTATCAGTGGTCGGTGACCGATGGACCATGCTGATCCTCCGCGACATATTCCTCGGCATCCGCAGGTTTGAGGCGATTCAGCAGGATTTACAGCTCACACCGCATCGCCTCTCGGACCGGCTGCGTAAGCTGGTGCGCGACGGAATTCTTCGCCGTGTCGCGTATGAAAAGCATCGCGGTCGATTCGAGTATCGGCTCACGGAGAAGGGATTTGACCTCTATCCATCGATCGCGACGATGACGGCGTGGGGCGACCGCTGGATGGCTGGACGCGCGGGCGTGCCGGTGGAACTAGTCCACCAGCCCTGTGGCCACAAAATCAAACCGAAACTCATCTGTCCAAGCTGCAGCTTGAAGATAGATGCCCGCGACCTGAAGGCCCGGCCAGGCCCAGCCCTGAAGGGCCGAGGGCTACCGGGACAAGAAACCGCGCCGCGTCGGAAAAGCCCTCGCGCAAGCAAAAAGGCCGCCTGATAGCTACCGCTCGGGCCTCCTACCGCTTCGGTCAAGCAGTCCTCGATTTTCGCTGTCTCTATTTAAAAAATCGAAAATACTCTGCAGGCTGCCAATTTTTCTTTGGGCCTAAGAGCACCGTGGAGGCCTAGATTCCGCCGTCAGCATCTGATTTACGATCGATTCTCTCCGTTGAGAGAGTAGAGCCGATGCCTAGCCCTTTTGCCAAAGAGAACTTCGCTCGGGGCCATGGCAAAATGCTAGAGAGTAACATGATGTTATCGCGACTGCGTCGACATTGTTGGATGCTTTGCCTTGCGTGGATTATGCTCGCGCCGAACGCTCTTGCGGCGGAGTCGTTGCCGAAGATCACAGCCTCTCGCGTGAAGATACTTGAGAACTTGCGGATGGCGCGTTTCGACATGCTGGATGCCGAGCTTTCATCCTATGAAAAGAAGGCCGAGCAAGACCCGCGATACGAGATGAACGCGATCGTGGCATTTGGCGCATTCGAGTGCGGCAATTCTCTGATAGCTTCGGGCGTGGATAACTGGGTCAAGGCCCATCCCGATTCATATGCAGCTCTGACGGCGAAAGCGACCTGCTATATTTTCGGTGCTCAGCGCAGAATCGAGTTCTGGCCATCGAAACCGAATGAAGAAGAGGCGGCCAAGTTTCTTGCCGAAGGCGCCCGCGACGCGACCGAGGCGATCAAGATCGACCAGGATCTGGCGCCTGCGTATGCGTTGAAGATAAAGGCGGCGCGGCTGTCGCGCGTGGAACAGGACAAAGCGCGCGCCCGAGACGAAGCGCTCTCGATAGTGCCGTGGAGTTTCGCAGTGCGAGAGCAGATTATGTATGCGCTGCTGCCGAAATGGGGCGGTTCTCAGTCGCAGATGCAGCAGTTCGCCGATTCTTCTCAATACTACGAAGCGCAAAATCCGGCGCTGCAGTTTCTGAAGGCATGGGTACCGCTGGATCAGGGCGACGAATTTTTCGAGCATTCACAGTTACCGCAAGCTCTCGACCAGTATACGCAAGCTGTGCAGGCAGGCGGCGAGTACTGGACGTCATACCGGCGGCGAGCGCGCGCCTACTACGCGATGCATGAGTGGCAGAAGGCTGTCGACGACGCCGCGCATTCCAACGCCTTGTATCCGGACAATTCCGAGAACCTGAGGGTGCTTGCATTTGCGGCCTACCGTCTCAACAATCCGGAGGCTTCGATTTTGTACCTGGGGGACTTGCTGAGATTCGAGATGCCCGATCCGGAAACCGCGCAACTGCTGAGCTCGGATCAGGCGCTCCTGAAGTCGCAAGGAAAGGAAAACTGGTGACGTTCATGCGTTCGGCCCCGGGCTGGAAGGCGGCGGCGCGCCGAGCTGTGTTGATGGGCCTGATCGCGTTGAGTTGCTGGATTTTTCAGGGCTGGGCGTACGCACAGAAGGCGATAACGCCTGAACAGGAAACCTTCACGAATCTGGAATTGACGTTGCCGCCGCCGGGTTCCAAAGAGCGGTTTTACCAGCTGTCGCGGGTCGCATCGGCAGCGTACGATGCGGGCGACTACGAGAAGGCCGACGCGTATGCCAACGAGTTGTTATCGGAGGCGGATAGGAATCGCGCCAACTGGTACTACGGCGACGCGATCTTCTACGGGAATACGACGCTGGGACTAGTCGCACTCAAGCGCGACAACAACGTATCGCAGGCCGACAACTATTTGCTCGCGGCAGGCAAAACGCTGGGCGGGCCGGATTTGAACAGTTTCGGACCAAATATGCTCCTGGCGCAGGAGCTGCTCAAGTTGGGCGAGCGAGACGTGGTACTGGATTTTATTGGCGAGTGTGGAAGGTTCTGGAAAGGCGATCCCGGCAGGTTGAGCGAATGGAAGGCGGCGATCGATAAGGGTCAGACGCCGGACTTCGCGCCGAATTTGAAATACCGCTAGCGGAGTCGGCGAAGTGGCGTGTGGGAACACGGGCGAGTATTTTTTCTAAATGAGGAACTACTTCATTAGTAAGATCGGAGGGCGAGGCGCGATCCTGCTCGGCGCTCTTGTCTTCGCAACTGCTGCACTCGGGTCGCATAGCGCAGAGGGCCAGGCTCAGCCATCAGCACCGGACTCTCTCAAGCCCCCCGCCGGCGAACACCTACAAGCGCACGCGCATGGATCCGGGCAACAGATCTATATCTGCGATGGAACAAAATGGATTCTCAAGGGACCCGATGCCAAACTCTTTGACGAAGCGGGGCACCTGGTGGGGTCTCACTTCGCCGGGCCAACCTGGCAATGGTCGGACGGCAGCCGGGTAACTGCGGAACCTATAGCCACCGCTACCCCTGATTCGGAATCGATTCCGTGGCTCCTATTGACCGCGACCGGTCACACCGGCGATGGCGTGATGAAGAACGTTTCCAGCATCCAGCGCCTGCAGACGAGAGGCGGTAAAGCCCCTGCCAATGGTTGCGATGCATCGCACAAAGGTGAGCAGGCTGGGATCTCTTATACAGCCGAGTATTACTTCTACGCGCCGCAATGAATTCTCGTGGCCCGCGCGCAATCAGTCGCGGCGGCTTTTTTTCCTTATTCTGGAATTGGGTCATCCGTTTCGAGGGCTGATGCAGATTTCCGGCTCGTCGCTTCGTGGCGCACAACGGGGAGCCGCGCCCGACGGCGTGTCGCGCTATTACCCTCTACGCGACGAATCGTAGTAGTTTGGCACGGCAGAGATTCCGACGGTTCAGCGAGTTTTGGTCACATTAGATCGGAGATAGAGTAATGGACTTCGTTCGTAAGCATCGGCTGTTGATGGTAATCGCACTCTTCGCAGTGATGGCCACCTGTTGCGCCGACCAGTGCAGCGACTTTAATGACGCGGTGTCGGACCTGCTGAGCGACGGCTATCCGCTTGGAGTAGCGGATCCTTACGCTGCCTCGAAGGTTGCTGCTTTCTCCGATTCGACTATGCAGCAGCTCTCACGTACCGGCGGAGCACGAAGCGATCAGATCAGTACGAACCCGAACGACAACATCGTTCTCGTCGCGGGTGGCGCGAAGTACAACGTTACAGCCGAGATCTTGACGCTCGGCAGCTCGCCCACCTTCGCCGCGACCAACGCTCCAATGAAAACGGACCGGCATCTGCATACGGCCAATCTTCTGACGACTGGACCGAATGCCGGGCAGGTGCTGATTGCCGGAGGCGACAGCGATTCCGGACAATCGGGCGCGGCTATCGCTACCGCCGAACGGTATGACCCCGCTTCCGGAACCTTCTCGTGCGTCGGAACACCGGTGAGCGGGCAATGTCCAACCAGCATGGTGTCCTCGCGCGTCTTCGATGCCGCGACAACGCTCGAGGACGGCACCATCCTGTTCACGGGAGGGGCGGACAGAAATGACAATGTTCTGTCGAGCGCGGAAATCTACAACCCGGCAACGGATTCATTCAGTGCAACCAAAGGCTCGCTCAGCGGCGGCTTCTTCGATCACCAAGCCGTATTGATCAACACCGGAGCCTCTGGCGCCGACAACGGAATGGTTCTGGTCGCCGGCGGTTTCGATTCTGCCGGCAATCCGCAGAACGCTGCGATGCTCTACAATCCGGCAACCGGAACGTTCACTGCGACCGCCAACTCGATGACGACGACGCGCGCCTTCTTCACTGCGACTTTTCTGGACCCCGCAGTTGTCAGCGCGCACGGCGGCGAGATCCTTATCGCGGGTGGCGACGGCGGCGGTCTTCCGACCGGCGGCGGCACTGCCGAGCTGTTCGATCCAACCACCAACACGTTCACTGCGATCTCGGCGCCAATGAACGAAGCGCGCGCGTTCCATGGAGCGGTGCTGCTCAAAAATGGAAAGGTATTGCTCTTCGGCGGGCGCGTTCATTTCAATCCCGGGCTGGCTGATGCCGAAATCTTCGATCCGGCTACCGAGACCTTCACCCCGACCAATTCTGCTGCTTGTCCTGGCGCGACCTTTCCTGCCAATCCTCCGGCCGGATGCATGATCGATACGGCGTATGGGCAACAAGGTGTCCTGGTATCGGATGGGACCGTAATGATCACCGGAGGATTCGAGACTGTGCGCGGCGTCGAATTCTTCGACCCAAACAGCAACACCTTCAACTTGTCCACGACCGCGGATCCTCTTGCCGACCGGCGCGGATTTGGAATGCCGAGTCCCGGCGAAGGCGGATATACGGCGACGCTGCTTCCCGACGGCGATCATGTGCTGATCGCAGGCGGCGCACCCTGGCTCGACTTCCACAACACGGCCGAATTGTATGACGCCTCGGAGGCTTCCGTCGCCGGCGTCGACTTTATGGTCTCGTCGTTTGCGGCTGCCGCATCCGCGGCGCTTCCAGGCGGCAGAATCCTGATGACCGGGGGGGCATCCGGCCAACAACTGGGAGGCCCCACAACTTCTGCCGAGCTTTTCGACTTCCCATCGACGTCTTTCCTGTGCCCGGACGGGAGTACGCCGATGAATAATCCGACGATGCCATGCTCCATCACGATGAATGATGAGCGATTTTTTCATACCGCGACCCTGATCCCTTCCGGTACCGACGCCGGGCAGGTGCTGATCGCGGGCGGCGACGAAGGATCGACCGGCGGCTCACCAACCGCCGAATTGTTCAATCCGTCAGCCGGCACATTTTCCTGCGTCGGCGGACTGTCGTCGACTACGTTTCAATGCAACCCGAGCATGACCAGCGCGCGCTTCGGTCACACCGCTACGCTGCTGACTTCCGGTACGGAGAGCGGAGAAATATTGATCACGGGCGGATCGAACAACTTCTTTACCCCATCGGGTGTGCTCAACACGGCAGAATTGTTCAATCCGGCCTCCAACACGTTCTCGTGCGTCGGAGGTGTCAGCTCCAGTCCCCCGCTATGCAATCAAAGTCTCAATACCGGGCGGTACGGACACTATGGGTTGGTGCTCACTACGGGTCCGAACGCGGGTCACGTCCTGATCGCAGGTGGATCGGATGGGAACGGGGCACCGATCGCTTCGGCCGAGCTCTACGACCCTACTGCCGGGACATTTTCGTGTGTCGGCGGATCCACCTCGGGAGCGTGCAACTCGGTGATGAGCACTGGACGGGCCGGCGCCAGCGCAACGATGCTTAACGACGGTCGAATCCTGTTCGCGGGAGGAATCAGCGGCACGGCGGCGACCGGATATACTTCGATCGGCAGCGCGGAAATCTACGATCCGGTGCAGAACAAGTTCACCGCGACCGGCAATCTGCTCACCGCTCGCGCGGGCCATTCGGCGGTTCTGTTGAACAATGGCGATGTGATGATGATCGGTGGGGCAAGCGGAAGCGTCGGCGGCGGCACCACCACCGCGCAGCTCCAGCTCGCGTTCGACTCCAACGTAAACGGCGCGATGCTCAATTCGACCGAGATCTTCGATCCAACCACCGGAACCTTCGCACCGGGGGGCTCGCTGGCGGAAAGCCGCGCTGTTATGAGCGCGATAGTTGTGCAGCAAGGGACAGTAGGACCGACTATCGTGCCGACTTCAACGCCGACGGCTTCGCCTACCAGCGGCACGCCTTCCGCGACACCAACCTCGACGCCAACAGCCACCGCATCGCCAACCGTTACGGCGACGAGATCACCAACCGTTACACCGACGCCATCACCGACGGTTACAGCGACGGTGTCACCAACCGTTACGCCGACCGCATCTCCAACGCCGACACCTGTTGAAGAGAAGTTGAGCATATCTCCCAAGCGCCTCGACTTCGGCAAATCCACGCTGGT
>Ga0210391_10001020_pt1 | contig 26570 bp, 29 predicted proteins | sample IncBWC12OmetaG_FD_160573 | JGI IMG/M metagenome (GOLD analysis project Ga0210391, IMG submission 160573) | Forest soil microbial communities from Barre Woods Harvard Forest LTER site, Petersham, Massachusetts, United States - Inc-BW-C-12-O ... | reverse complement strand
CGCGTCGCCATCCTCTCGGAGAATTGCCCCGAATGGATCGTCGTCGATCAGGCTGCGCTCGGGCTCGGCGCGATCGTCGTGCCGCTCTACACCACCAGCGGTCTCGAGGAGACCGCCCACGTCATCGCTGACTCTGGCGCGAAAGTCGTCGCGGCCAACGGTCCCGAACTGGTCAAGAAAATTCTCGGACTCGCTTCGTCGATTCCCGAAGTGACCGCGGTGGTCGCTATGCATCGTGATGCCGAGTCCGTTCCCGCCGCCAACGGCACGCCCGCGGTCGTGACGGCGGCGTCGATCAGCGCCGACGCTCCGGCCGCGATCGTCGAGGGCAGCAGCGAGGACCTCGCGACCATTATCTACACTTCGGGCACTACGGGCACGTCGAAGGGCGTGATGCTCTCGCATGGCAACCTGCTGGCTAACGCCGAGGATTCGCTCGCCGCACTTGCGCTCAACGAGACCGACATGACGCTGTCGCATCTGCCGATCGCGCACTCGTTCGAACGCACCGCCGGCTATTACACCGTCGCGCTGGCGGGCGGGACGATCGCGTTTGCGGAGAGCCTCGGGCAAATCGCATCAAACCTGACCGAGGTCCAGCCGACCGTCGTACTCACGGTGCCGCGCCTGCTCGAAGTCATCCACAGCCGCGTGATGCGCACGGTCGAGACTTCGCCGCCGATGCGCCAGCGGCTGTTCAAGATGGCGCTTGATGCGGGCGAGCAAGCCGCGGAATATCGCCATCGCGGAAAACCGTTGCCTCCTCTGCTCGCAATGTCGATGGCACTCTTCCGGCGCCTTGTCTTCGCCCGCGTGCGCGGGATCTTCGGCACCAAAATCCGCTACCTGATTTCCGGCGGCGCGCCGCTGCCGACCGAGATCAACCGGTTCCTCTCCGCCGCCGAAGTTCCAATCGTCGAAGGATACGGCCTGACCGAAGCGTCCCCAGTTGTCGCGTGCAATCTGCATAACGGCAAGACCCGGCTCGGCACGGTAGGACTCCCGCTTCGGCGCGTCCAGGCCGAAATCGCGCCCGACGGCGAGATACTTCTACGCGGGCCGAATATAATGAAGGGCTACTACAAGCTCGAAGCCGAGACGAAGGAAGCTATCGACGAAAACGGGTGGCTGCATACCGGCGACATCGGGAAAATCGACGTCGAGGGATACATCTCGATCACCGACCGCAAAAAAGAAATCATCGTGCTCTCGGGCGGCAAGAATGTCTCGCCCGCCTACGTCGAGGGCAAGCTGGTCGGCGACAAATTCATCAGCCAGGCGTGCGTGATCGGCGACCGCCGCAAACACCTCGCCGCACTGATAGTCCCCGACTACGAAAACCTCGTCGACTTCCTCAAAGAGAACAACCTCGACGTGAAGAATTCAGAAGCGCTCGCAAAATCGCGCGAGTTAAAAGCCTTCATCCAAACCCGCATCCGCGAGATCAACAAACAACTCTCAGACGTCGAAGCAGTCGCCTCATTCACCATCGTCCCGCAACCCTTCGCCCAGGAAAACGGCGAACTAACCCCGTCACTAAAAATCCGCCGCAAGATCGTGCAGGCTCACTTCCAGCAGCAAATCGATTCAATGTACGGAGACTAATCATACGCGGGGCTCCTCGCCCCGCCCCCCGGCAGGGGTGACCCCTGCACCCAGTAAATAGAAGGGAAGGGTTGTGGGCCGAGCGCAGATGCCACGAAGGTTCGGGGGCGCGAGCGCTTCGCGTCCGCGCGCCCAGCAACGCACGCCTTTCCCCAAAATAGTTCTACAGGCGCGCGGAGCGCGCCGCATCTTCTCTTCGTCTAAGTACTGGGTGCAGGGGTCACCCCTGCCGAGGGTGCGGGGCGAGCAGCCCCGCTCTTCGATTCGTTCTTACTTGTTGCCGTTCTCCGCCGCGAGCAGCACGTGAATCGTCGTGAGCTTCTTCACGAGGTATGCGCGCTTGCCCTTGGGCGTGACGACTTCGATATCGTCCTCAGCCGCCTTGCCGATCAGTGCGCGGCCCAGCGGCGAGGAGAGCGAGATTCGGTTTTGTGCTCCGTCGACTTCTTCGGGCACGACGATTTCGAACTCTGCGACGCCGCCCTCGTCGAGATCTTCGAGCTTGACGCGACTGCCCAGGCCGACGGTGTCGCGCGGAATCGTCTCGAGATCGATCATCGTGAGTTCCGCGATTCGCGCCTCGAGGTTGCCGACGCGCGCGCGCAGGAACTCCTGCCGCTGCTTGGCCATTGCCCATTCCGCGTTTTCCGACAGATCGCCGTGAGCGCGCGCGCGCTCGAGTTCCTTGGGCAGGTCGACGGTGAGCTCGCGCTTGAGCACCTCGAGGTCTTTTCTGAGCCGCTTGATTACCGGTAATTCAGCCATCGATACATTCTTCCTGGACGCGATCTGATTTTATTCTATATGATTCGCCGGGTCCGCGAGCGGCCTGTCCCCTCAATCGGCGACGATCGAGGTCAGGCTCCGATTGACTCCCACCACGCTCTGAATCTTCTGCACCACCAGCTCGCCGAGCGAAGTCACGTCAGCCGCCTCCGCGATCGCGATTATGTCGTGCGGACCAGTGACCGCATGCGCCACCGAAACTCCCGCGACGCCGCGAATTTTGGCCGCGACTTCGCGCGCTTTTCCCGGCGACGTGTCGATAAGGATGAAAGCTTTTACGGCCATACTCGTTTCCTCCCGGCGCGCCGGCGATTCAAGGCCGCGCGCGCTCAGCGCGGTGGCGGAATCAAAGTACCCTTCTCATCATATACATAAAAACCGCGGCCCGATTTTTTACCGAGATAACCGGCGTCGACGTATTTCTTCAGCAACGGGCACGGCCGGTACTTGTCGTCGCCGAGCACGCGATGCATCACCTCCATGATCGCCAGGCAGGTGTCCAGCCCGATCAGGTCCGCCAGCTCGAGCGGGCCCATCGGCTGATTGGTGCCGAGCTTCATCGCGGTGTCGATATCGGTCACGCCGCCGACGCCCTCGTACATCGTGTAGATCGCTTCGTTGATCATCGGCAGCAGCACGCGATTCACGATGAATCCGGGAAAGTCCTGCGCCGTCATCGTCGTCTTGCCGAGCTGCTCGGCCAGCGCGCGCGTCTGCTGAAACGTCGCTTCCGAAGTCGCCAGCCCGCGAATTATTTCGACCAGCTTCATCGCCGGCACCGGATTCATGAAATGCATCCCGATCACGCGATCGGCGCGTGTCGTCCGCGCGCCCATCCTGGTGATCGAAATCGACGAGGTGTTAGAGGCAAAAATCGTCTCGGGCGGACAAAACTTGTCGAGCTTCTGCAATAGCGCGATCTTCGCGTCTTCGTTCTCGACCACCGCCTCGATCACGAACGGGACCTTGGCCAGGTCTTCAAGCTTGGTGGTGATCTCGACCCGGCGCATCACGCGATCGCGCTCTTCGGGCTTGAAGCGCCCGCGCTCGATCATACGGTCCAGGTTGCGCGCGATCGAATCGACTCCGCGCTGGCACAGCTCCGGCGCGATATCATGCATTACGACTGCGAGTCCCGCCTGCGCCGCGACCTGCGCGATTCCCGCGCCCATCTGTCCTGCCCCGATTACTCCGATCTGCTGCAAACTCATTCGTCTCTCCCCTCACCGCCAACTACAGGTACGGGATATAATTCTTAAGCGAGCTGAGCAGCGCCGCCACGTCGGCCTCGTCGCCAAGGTCGCGGCACAGGATTTCGTAGTAACCCTTTATCCTGCCGCGCTCCTGGTTCTCGGGCGCTTCCGCCAGCATCGCCTGGAAGTCTTTCAGAATTGCCTGCGCTTCGAGTTTCTTCTTGACCGGAATCGCCTCGTCATCGACGGCAATCAGCAATCGGATGTGATCGATCATCCGGTTCATCACGGCAAAGTCGCTGCGATCTTTTTCCATATCAGTGATGCTCGGGCGGCTCCTCGCCACCGACCCACGTGCCCGCTCCGCCACCGCCGCGCATCGCGGTCCGCACCTTCATCACGTCTTCGGGCGACTGACGCCCCGGCATCCCGAGGTTGCGCATCAGGACGTTCGTCATCTTCGACGTGAGCCGGTCGCGGATCGTCGGCTCGGCGCCCACCTGCGCGTCGAGCACTACGTCGACCTGCTCGCGACTAAGTCCTTCCGCGACGAAGATATCCACCAGCCCCGCCAGTCCGACCTCGCCACCCGCGCGGTCCACTATCGTGACGACTTTCGCACACGGCGCGCAGACGCGGCGGATGAATCCCGCCCGTTTGCTGCAATACACACACCGCATCTGAATGACCGACGCTACTCCCCAAAAAAAGCTTGAAGCTGGCCAAACGCACGAAAAATCGGCGGGCCCGCTTCTTTTTTGAGGCTACTACCGGCTCCAATTCGCCGCAAGTATGACCCAAATCGCGCCGTTGACATGGCGAATCGTCGCGACTACATTCTGTAATTGAGAATCATTCTCAGAATTAACGCGCCGTTAACCAAGCATGACCCAAACCGCCGTCGCCTATTTCTTCTATTCGCTCGGGCTCCTATTTCGCGAGGGCATGGAAGCGATGCTCGTCGTCGTCGCACTCGCAGCCGGTACGCGAGGTGCGGGACGAATCGGCCGCGCGCGCGACGTCTATGCGGGCGCAGTCGCCGCCATCTTCGCCAGCGTCCTCCTCGCGTGGGCGGTCAATCACCTGATCACCGACGACGCCAGCGATACGCTCGAAGGCGTCTTCCAACTGTTCGCCGCCGCGACACTCTTTTACGTCAGCTCGTGGATGACCTCGAAGGGTCAGGCCGATCGCTGGATGAAGTTCATTTCGCACAAGCTCGAGAACGCCGAGAGCAGCACGATTCCCGGCATCGCGCTCGGGCTGACCGCGTTCCTCGCCGTGATGCGCGAGGGAGCTGAGACAATAGTGTTCTTCCAGGCGCTCACCAGTGGCGCGACCGAAACCGTCGAGCGTCATGCAGTCGCAGCCGGCATTGTCGCCGCCGCGGTTGCGTTGGCCGCATCGTTCGTGGTCATCAAGCGTGCCGCCGATCGCATCCCCATGAGGATTTTCTTCCACGCGACTTCGATCATGCTCTACGCACTGGCGATCGTGTTCGTTGGCCAGGGCGTCGCCAGTCTGCAGGAAGCGTCGAGGGTATCGGCGACCTTCGTCAACTACGCGCCGACGATTCCGATGCTCGGTATCTTCCCGACGATTCAAACGCTCGGCGCGCAAGCTGTATTGCTGATGCTGGCACTCGCCTACGTGCTGGTGCCGCGCGGCGCGGATGCGCGCCGGGTCAGGGTTGCCGAGCAGGCGGCGATGCGGCGGGCGCAGGGCTAGACTGCAGCTCGGGCGCATTCGCGACCGAATCGGCGCCGCCGAACAGAACAGTCTCCACGTCTGAACTCAGCTTCTCCGATACCACCAGCGCGCGATATCCCATCTGCATGCACTGTTCGACCTGGGGGTCGCGCGCAACAGGACTTTGACGCGCATGCTGCAGCGCGGCCCGCAAGTCCTGCGTGCGATCGAGCAGCACCGAAAGCCGCGCCTCGACGATAGCCGACGAATTGCCGCCGTTCGACGCGAGACTCAGCGCCAACGATTCGTCGTGCTCCGAGTCGCCGAGGGCATGAAGCGCGTTCTTTATTTCAGTGCATGACGCCTCGGCGCCATTCTCAGGCCCGGGCGATGTATCCGCCGCAAGAACTAGTTGATGCGAGACGAGAGGCAGTGCAGCCAGCAGGACCAGCGTCAGGCGGCGCTTTCTTCGCCGGTGTCGTAGCCCAGCGAACTGAGGAACGCCTCCTTCTGGCCGGACGGCATAATGTAAATTCCGTCCCATCCGCAAACCTCTTCGCAGAGCAGGCAGCCGACGCAGGTCTTTTCGTTGACCTGCACTTTGCCGAGATAGACCGCCGTGTTCTCCGGAGACGGCGAGATGCAATCGAACGGGCAAACGTCGACGCACACGCCGCATCCGTTACAGTTGTCCGGATGGACGACGGCGACCGGGCGCTCGGCGCGCTTGAGCACGTGAGTTATCTCGCCGTGATTGTTCATGATCGCGTCGTCGGGGCAAATCACCCCGCACGCGCCGCAATCGATGCACATGGCGGCTTCGATGTAATAAACCTTTTTCGACAGGCCCGAGATGGCGCCGGTCGGACAGCGCTTCTCGCACGCGCTGCATCCGGTGCAATTCTCGGCGATGATCTCAAATGGCATCGACTACTTCCTCATCTCATCGATAATGCGTTCGCGATGCCCATGCTCGATCAACTGATCGTTGCGCCGAGCCTGCTTGAGCGCGATATACGTAAAAAACATCACGAGGATCATCATGGCGATGATCGGGATGTTATCCGGAACGGTCAGAATCTCGAGAAACTGCTGAAACCCGGTAATCTGCATGGAATCCTCGCCTAGCGTCCTACAATCAGAGGTACCAACGCCATTAGCCCATGTCAAACTTCCCGCCCCGCTAGATGCATCCCGCTTATCGGATCGAACCCGGTATATTCCTGCGTGCCCTGACGAAAGCCGCTTGCAGCGCGACGCACGCTGCGGGCAAAGTATTTGAACATGGGTAGTCAACCGCAGATTTCCTCCTACACCGCTACTGCGCCGCGCGGCATCTTCAACTACGCGTGGGGCGTCATCGCGACGTTCCTGTCGGCGCTGTGGACGATGATTTGCGCGACCGCGGCCGCAATCGCCGCAATGATGGGCAAGCCTCACGCGGTCACTTTGGTCACTCGCGCGTGGGGGCGCGGAATCGTCGGCGTCTGCGGCATCAAGGTGCAGATTGAAGGCCTCGAGAATCTCACCGGCCTGAAATCGTACGTCCTCGTCGCCAACCACCAGAGCTTCTTCGATATCTTCGCGTCGGCCGCGTTCCTGCCGGGCGAGCCGCGCTTCGTCGCCAAAAAGGAACTGCTCAAAATTCCGATCGTCGGCTACGCGATGCAGCGCGGCGGCCACATCATCATCGATCGCGACGCGGGCGGCCAGGCCATCCGCAAGGCGATCAAGATCATCCAAACCGGCCTCGACGTATGCGTCTTCGCCGAGGGCCATCGCTACAACGACAACCGCGTGCACGAGTTCAACGACGGCGGCGCATGGCTCGCTATCCTGTCGAAGCTGCCGGCAGTGCCGATGTCGATCAGCGGCTCGGGCCGCTTCTACCCGCGCGGCGCAATGATCGTCACGCCGGGCCTCACGATGCGCATGACAATCGGCAAGCCAATCTCAACCGAAGGCATGCGCAGCGCCGATCGCACCGAGCTGACGCGCAAGCTCGAAGAAGCCGTCCGCGCCACCTTCACCACCGAGGTCTGAGCGCGTGCGCGCACGCTATGCGTTGGCAATCGCGCTGACGCTTTTGCCGATACAATCGGCGGCGGCCGAAAAGGCTGGATGGTCAGGCGCCGGCACTATGTCTTGCGCCGACGTTGCATCCGCACTCCAACAGCATCCCGAGGACGAGAACCTGTTTTTCTCCTGGGCGCAGGGCTTCATGTCGGGACTCAACACCGATCTGCTGAAGCACGGTGAGACCGATCTGAACGGCTTGCCGCTCGATGCGCAAAAGCAATTCATAAGATCGTACTGCCACGATCACTCGCGCGCACCGTACTTCGAAGCCGCGTTCAAGCTTTTCGATAAAATGCGCCACGAGCAAGGATTGCCGAGCTACATCCAGAACTGGCAGGAGCCGAAGAGCAGATAGGCGCGCGAACCGTTAGCTGGTCACGCTTTTCGATCGAAGATGAACAGGGGAACCTGGTTCGCAAGCTTGGGATCGACCGCCAGGATGCGGCGACCCGACTCTATCTGAATGGCGCCGACTTCCAGTCCGGCGATTCGAAAATTTGCCACCACTTGATCGACGTCCTCTGCCTCGAGCCAAAGACCGATCATCCCTTCGCTCGACGAATCGATCGCAGCGCCTGAGACCAGGCGAATCTCCGCGCCGCCGACTTTCACCGATGCCGACTTGCCGTCCGGCGATCGCGTTACCGTGAAGCCAAAATTCTTTTGGTAGATAGACGACGCGTCCGCGAGGTCCGCGGTCGCGACTTCGAGCTGGTCGAGGCGTTTGATCATTTTTCTAAAAAGAGACGGAGCCGGATTGCTCCGGCCCCGCTTCATTCATCGATCATATGCGCGGCTCGCGACTAGCCCTTCGGCTTCAGCGAGAAATTAGTCGTCGCTGTGGTGCCGTCTTTGACGCTGACTTTCTGATCGTCAGTGCCGAGTTTTTCCTGCCACACTTCGACAGTGTAGTCACCCGGCGGCACGTTCGCGATCGTGTAGTTGCCCTTGTCGTCCGTCACAGCGTAATACGGCGTGTCGGTCGCGACCCACCATCCGTGCATCCAGCCGTGCGCATCGCAGGTGACCTTGATCACTTCCGGCTGATCGATTTTTTGCTCGATTACTTTCTTGAACTTCGGCTGCGCCATGTTGAACGACGGATTCTTTTCCGAATAGGTGTGGATGTTGTGCAGAATCCCGTCTGAGTTCACGATTTTCACGGTGCTGCCTGCCTCGAACGCGAGCACATGAGGCACATAGTCGCAGCCCTTCTGATCGAAGGTCACATCGGTCGGCTTCATGTCGCCCTTCGCGCCCTTGACCACGACCACCGCGTTGGCGATTCCGCCGCCGCTGTCAACGATCAGGTCCTCGGTGAAGTGCGGATGCAGCGCGCAGACTTCCTTGTCCTTCGTCACTTCGACCGGTTTGGGTGCGGGCGCGGTGCCGTCGTACTTGACGGTCCCGCTAATCGTACCGCCGCCGGCGTTCGCCAGGCCGGCGCCGACGCTCATAGTGAGCGCGACACCTGCGCACGCCGCCAGTAAAACTCGAAACTTGTTCATTACCATCTCCTCCTGGGAAATTACCCGGATGCTTTACTCAGTTGTCAAACTCTTTCACTTTAACGAATAATCAGTTGCGAACTCAATCGACTAAACTATCATAACCTACTTGCTACTCACTTTCGCCGGGATTGCCGCCACCGGCGCCGGCAGCGTCTCGCCCGGATGAGTACCGAACCAGAAGATATAGTCGCGTAGCGCGCGAATCTGATCGTCCTGGTTGCCGCCCAGGATGTCATCCGGACCGCCCGGATAGAACGACGGCATCTTGGTCCCCGGCTGCAGCGAGGGCGGATTCGCGATCCACTTCAGGATCCAGTCAGGATCCAATCGCTGGTGCGCCAGTGCGAGATCGGGCGCCCATCCCGACTCGGGACCCTCCGGCTTCTTGTCGCCCTGCTGATGGCAGCTGAAGCAGTTGAAGTAGTCCTTGGTCATCAACTTCGCGCCCGCCTGCAGCTCGGCCGGCGGAATCAGGTTGGTGTTGATGAACATGAACGGCACATTGATGTCCGAGAGCGCCGTGAAATAATTCACGATCGTATCGTCCTCGCCGTTGGTAAAATGGAAAGTAGGCATCCTGATCTTCAGCCACGGACGAATCGGCGTCGGTCCCTGCAGGAATGTGAATAGCCACTGCGGCTGTACTTTGAAGCCCTCGCCATTGAGTATTGGCGGCGCAAAGTTGATTTGATCTTCCGGGTAGAACCGGCGGATGAACCCGCCGCGATTATCTACTATGTGGCAGCCGACGCAGTTGTAGTAATTGACCATTCGCCGGCCCGCGACGATCTGCGTCTGATGCTCCGAGCCGGGCATCCGGTAGCGCTCCTGCACCGAGCCCGAGGTCAGGCTCGCAAGGAACACCACCAGGTTGTTGATGTCGGCGTTGTCGAAATCGAAATTCGGCATCAACTGCTCGACGTCCTTGGTCTGGTAGATGCGCGGCGTCTGCAGTTTGTGGAACGTCCATTGATCCCACGTCTCGGGAATCTGCGTCTGGTTGCCGAAAAATAATTCGTCGAGATGCTTCGATCCGAAAGTCGTCAGCTCGACGCCGATGCGCGACTCCTTGTCCATCCCTTCGATCTCGTGGCAGCCGAAGCATCCGTACTTGCGCACTAGCGCTTCGCCCTTCTTGATATTCTCGGGATCCTTGAGCGCAGTCTCGACCCCGGCATCTTCCTTCTTCTCGCCATGAGTCATCAGGAACGCCGTCAGCGCTTCAGCTTCGTGATCGGTCAAGCGCAGCGACGGCATCGCCGTATGCGGTGAGAAGTCGCGCGGATTTTTCAGCCACGTATAAACCCACGCCGCCGAAGTCTTCTCGGCTATCTTGTCCAGGTTGGGCGCGAAGTCCTTGGTCGTGCGCGCGTCGTTCGGCTTGAAACCCTCGGCGACGCCGACCGGCGATCCGTATGAATCCGGATCGATCGCGTGGCATCCTTTGCAGCCGACCGACTCGAACAGCCCCTTGCCCTCTTCGACGAACGCGGGATTCTTGATGTCCGCTTCGAGCGTCGGCAGCTCCGGATGCGCCGTCACCCAATCCTTCGAGTTCTTCGCCGAGCTGTCGAGGATGAACGCGGCAAGCTGCGTGGCCTCGTCAGTCGAGAAATAAAAATTCGGCATTCGCGTATGCGGCCGGAAGACGTGCGGATCGGTGATCCAGCGCACGGTCCACGACGGATCGAGCTTAGCCGACGCCAGCTTCAGGTACGGACCGATCTTCTGCATGTCCTCGTAGCCGGCCAGCAAATGACATCCCGCGCAACCCATCTGCTGGAACATGCGCTCGCCGTCGACCCAGTCCGCCGCAATCGGTTTGCCGGCAGCGTCGTGCAGTGAGCCGACGTCGATATGGCACTTGATGCATCGCGATTGCATCTTGTCGCCGCGCAACATCGGCGAATCCCAATCCGGATCGTCGCCATGCGCGAGCCTCACCGAGCTGACCGCGGGCCCCTGCCCGTCGTGGCACGGCGTGCATCCCAGCTTGTCCGGCGGATGCTTCAATATGATCTGATCGAAGTTGGTATGCGTGCGAAACGGCTCGGGCGCATTCTCGAAGCCCTTCTTGTCGGCGCCCATGTGGCAGCTCTGGCATCGATCGACCCGCGCGATCGCCTCGTCGAACGCGTTGCGATCGAAGTCGTCGATCGCCGTCTGCTGAATCTTCGGAATCTTCGGATAGCGGAACAGCACCCGGCTGCGGAACTTGACCGGGATCATCCAGGTGTCGGCCTTGTCGAAGAAGTCATCGCGCTTGGCGGTCAGCTTCTTCATCTGCTCGGTCAGCGTGTCGACCTTCGAGTTGAGCGCCTCTATCTGATCCTTCACCGCCTGCAGATTGGCCTTGGCCCTGTCGGAGACGATATTTTCCTGCGCCAGCTCCGCGTTCAGTTTGTCGATTTCCTGTTTGTACGGAGTCGGATCTTCCTTGTACTGAACGGCGTGGTTGTAGTCGTACCAGCGCTCGGTCAGGTACGACTTGGTGAACCGCACCAGCTGATCTTTGTCGTTCGCAGTATTGTTGAGATCGACCAACTGCCCGCGCAAATCCGCGAGCTTCGCCGCAGTGGCGCCCGAGTCGAGCTGCTTCTGCGCCTCGGCCAGGTCCTTCGATACTTTCTGATAGGTCGGATCGGCGTCGAGCCGTTTCTGCTCGTCGGCCGCATCCTGCATGTACTTGTCGTACGCAAGATGGTCCCACTGAACCTGGTACTGCTTCCACGGACGGCGCGAGATGTTGTCGTCCCAAATCGACCAGACCGCGCTCACCAGCAGCACCGCTACCAGCAGCACGAACAACGCGCTGTACGACTTCCCTTCTTCGGTGGGATCAAGCCCCGGTCTGCCAGCCATCTACTCTACCTGTCCTCAGCTCCAGAATGCCGCCGCGCGGCCACCGTCCAATACTCAGTCGAATAGTCAGTAGTCATTTACCCGCGCGATACCCACACGCCCTCGATGATGTAGCCGGCGAGAAAGACCAGAATGCCGATCCCGGTGAACTTGTATTCGTTGCCCATCCCATGCGCCTGCGTAATGCCGATGTATAGCGCGAACCCGACGTCGGCGAGTCCGAGCGCCTGCAATACTTTGGCGAGGATGAACACGGGGTCGTCGCGGCCACGTCAGATGTTAATCCACGGCGTAACCAGGATGTACTTGATGTTGAGCGCGTGCCGCAGTGCCATCTTGATGAACACTCCCGCCATCGCGATCAGCAGAAATCCCGTGATGCCGAAGCGCACCGGTCCCCACTTCTCCAGGATCTCGGGACCGCCACCGGGAAACGCGGACCACGGATCTCCCGCGGGCCGCGATCGTATCCAGAAGTACAAGACGGCGTAACCTACGACGAAGTAGCCCCCTATCAGGAACAAGCCGAACAGGGCAGATGCCAAGTAGTCGCGGAACCCGAACATGTACGGCAGATCGACGTTGGTCAGCGCCTCGACCAGATGCGGATCCCAGACCTGCCCGGGCCAGAACCAGTTCCAGCCGGGGCCGCGGAAAAACGTGCCGATGATGATGAACGAGACCCACAGGATGTGGAAGCCGATGAAGAAACTCAGGATCTCGAACCATCGCTCGCGCAACGTGTAGTAGCCGTTGCCCTTCGGATTGATGTCGAGATACGGAATCAGCATCAGTCCCACGATGATGAAACTGGGCAGCACGACGCCCGCATACCACGGGTCGAAGAACACGAGCATTTCCTGCAAGCCGAGGAAGTACCACGGCGCCTTCGACGGATTCGGCGTGCGCGTGGGATTCGACGGCTGCTCGAGCGGCGCGTTGAGCAACAGGGACCACACCGTCAGCACGATGATGACCAGCAGCGTCATCAGGAATTCGTTGCGCACGAGGAACGGCCAGGTGTGCAACTTCTCCTCGACGCCGCTGCCCGCCTTCTTGATCGATACTTCGATGCGCTTCGATCCGCCGCCGCCCGCTGGCGCCGGCGTTCTCGCCCCTGCGCCTGCGCCCGCACCGGCCGCGCGCATCACGATGCCGCCATCCTTACCTTCCGGGCTTGCCATGATTGATCCTTAGCGCTGACCTCCGTCCTCGTCGTCGCTCCACGGCGGCGGCGCAGCCAGCACGTACATTAGATATAGCAACAGCAGCATGCCGATCGGCACCGACAGCACCCGCACGATTCCCTCGTGCAAAAACCATGAAAACACGTCTCCCATCCCGCGCCTCGTCCCCCCGGCCTAGAGCGGCCCCGACATGCCGTCGCGCCGGATTCGCCAGAAGTGCACCGCCATGAAAATGCTCGCTATCAGCGGAAAAAATATGCAGTGCAGAATGTAGAATCGCAGCAGCGTATGCGGCCCGATTTCCGCGCCGCCGAAAATAAACGCGCGCGCGTCGTAGACCGGATTGACTCCCAGCACTTCATGGAACGGACCGCCATGCCCCAGCAACGGCGTCGCGCGCGCCATGTTCGATCCGACCGTCACGGCCCAAATCGAAAGTTGATCCCACGGCAGCAGGTATCCGGTGAATGACAGCAGCAGCGTCAGCACCAGCAGGATCACGCCGACCACCCAGTTGAACTCGCGCGGCGGCTTGTACGATCCCGTCATGAACACGCGGAACATGTGCAGCCACACTGCAATCACCATCCCGTGCGCGGCCCATCGATGCATGTTGCGCATCAGCATGCCGAACGGCATGTCGAACTCGAGGTACTTCATGTCGGCGTAGGCGTATTCCGCCGTCGGCCGATAGTAGAACATCAGGTAAACGCCGGTGATCACCGTGACCAGGAAAAGCAGAAAAGTAATCCCGCCCATGCACCAGGTGAAGCGCAGGCGCACCGTATGTTTCTGCACTTTCGACGGATGCAGATGCAGCCACACGTTGCCGGACACCATCAGGATCCGGTTGCGCGGCGTATCTTCGTAGCCGTGCCTGAAAATCGATTGCCAGGCCTGCGAATCGGTTATCTGGCGTTTCGTTTCGTTCCAGTCAAACTTAGCCATCCGCTACCAAGCTCCATGGAGCCACTCGCGCCGCTCCCACCAATATCAGCAGATACAATGAAAAAAGTAAAAATTTCCAACCGTTGCGACTTTGCTACCCGCAAGCCCGCTCGAAATCCGGCGTAAGGCTACCTAATTTTGCCCGATCTCTGCAACAAACAGGACTCATTATTTCCGTTCGTTCTTCCGTTCTGGCAAGGGCGAAGAAATCTCCGGCTTCTGGCGCCGGAACCGGCTGAAGAACGCGACGATCAAGCCCCACAACACCATCAGCACCGCGATCCCGATTATGCCGAGGCCGACGCCCGCCAGGATTCCCGTCGCGCACAACACGGCACCGATCACGATCAGCGGGATCGCAAACGCGATCGGATTGAACGGGTCGTTGCGCGCCGCCCGCTCGACCATCGCCGCCGCCTGCTCCGCTGTGCCCGCGTCCTCGTTGCTCTCTTTCAGCAGGCTCACCGCGTAGTCGGTCAGCTCCTGCCGATTGGGCATCGCTCGCAAACGTTCGGCGAGCTCCTTGGCGAGTTGCTCGACGCGTTCGTCGTTTTCTTGAGAATCAGAGTCGGGTTTGTTCGATTCAGCCACGCTGCGTTCGCCTTCTCGCTCAGTGGCTAACACCTATCGACATGAGATCGAGGTGTCAATCAACCAGCTTCTCTGCGCCCCATTCTCACTGCTGTACCGCTTTGGCAAACTGTCTCTGTGCTCAACGACACCAGAAATAGTGACGAGGACGATGCCTAACTCGACAACCTCCGCGCAACTCGACTCGAAACTGAGACCGGCCGGCGACCGCGTAAGCTCGATGAAGAGACCCGGTGAGGGCTCAGCTGTCGAAGAGCTCCTGCGATGGCTGACGAGGTCGCTCGCAATCTTCGCGGTCCTCAGCAGCGTTGCCCTGCTATGCGTCGGCGCAACCCCGATGCTGTCCTCGTTCCCCGCGGCCATTGCCACGCAGGCATCGCGAGCCTGGGAGTTTTTGAAGAACGTGCCGCTGTCGGCGTTGCCACTCCTGTTCGCGGGAACTTCCTATCTTGTATTGCAGGCGATAGTGCGCCCGCGTCCGCTCGAATTGCTCAAACGCGTGATGCTCGCCGCGGCGTTTCTCTTGTGGGGAATCGTCCAGCTCATGCCCGCCGGCAATCTCGCGTCCGAACTGGGAAATCTGGTGATCGCGCTCTACGTGATCGATCTCGGCCTGATCATCTGGACCGACCTGGAAAAGAATCGTCCGCAGCTTGCGAGATAGGATCGCTCGAAAGTTCCGACGTGTGCGTCATCACCGACCGCGTGATCCAGCTTCAACGAACCGCCGACGCCAGGCGCCCGACTTCCGCCAGAACGGCATTGCGCTGGTCGTCCGATTCGCGAGCCTCCGCGTAATAGGTCGTCACTACGATTGGCGCGCGCATCGGCGGCCAAATGACGGCGATATCGTTGGTCGCGTTGTTCGGGCCGGAGCCCGTTTTGTCCCCGACCCGCCAGCCCTTCGGCACGCCGGCGCGCAAGCGCTTATCCCCGGTGTGGTTGGCGACGAGCCAAGCCGTCAGCTGGTCGCGAGACGACCTGGATAGCTCGGTTCCCAAAACGGTTTTGCGCAGAATTTCAAGCATCGCTATTGGGCTGGTGGTGTCGCGCGGATCCCCGGGTTTGGCCTCGTTCAACTCCGGCTCGCGGCGATCTAGCCGGGTGACGCTGTCTCCGAGCGACCGCACGTATGCCGTCAGTTCCGCCGGTCCGCCAAAACTGTCGAGCAGGAGATTCCCGGCCGTATTATCGCTGCGCGTCATCGCGGCTTCGCAGATTTCGCCAACAGTCAGCCCGCTCTCGCCGGCGTGCTTCTCGGTTACGGGGGAATTCGGAACCAGGCAATCTCTCGCATAGACGATCCCGCGAGTGAGACTCTCCTGCTTGCGATCGACCCGCGCGAGGACAAACGCTGCGGCGAGGAACTTGAACGTGCTGCACAGGGCAAAGCGCTCGTCGCCACGATGCGCGATCACGCTCACGCCCGCGGTATCGAGAATCGCGACGCCGAGGCGGCCGCCATGTCTGCGTTCGAGACCGGCGACCTCGCGTTGCAGCTCTCGGCCCGAATCATCAGATTCGCCGACAACCATGCTGCTTGTTCCTCATCACCCTTTAAGCAGTCACGTCGTCAGCGTCAGAGGCTGACGTTTCTGAGGCGGAGCGCGTTGGAGATCACCGACACCGAGCTCAAACTCATCGCGGCGCTCGCGATAATCGGACTAAGGAGCAAGCCGAACGCCGGATAAAGCACGCCCGCCGCGATTGGTATCCCGATCACGTTGTAGAAAAACGCAAAGAAAAGATTCTGCCGGATGTTGCGCATCGTCGCGCGGCTCAAGAGCCGCGCTTTCGCGATACCGCGCAAATCGCCTTTGATCAGCGTGACCCCCGCGCTCTCCATCGCGACGTCGGTCCCCGTGCCCATCGCGATCCCGACCTGCGCTTGCGCTAGCGCCGGCGCGTCGTTGATCCCGTCTCCCGCCATCGCGACAATCCGCCCTTCCGACTGCAATCGCTTCACCACCGTCGCTTTCTGATCGGGCATTACCTCTGCCTCGACCTGATCGATTCCCAGCTTTTTCGCGACCGCCGCCGCGGTGATTCGATTGTCCCCCGTCAGCACGATGATCTTGACGCCGTCTTCCTGCAGCATCTTGAGCGCTTCGGCCGTCGACTGCTTGATCGGATCGGCCACGCCGAGAAGTCCCGCCGCACGCCTGTCGACTGAGAGGAGCATCACGGTATGGCCGTCTTTTCGCTGCGCATCCGCATCGGCGGAGACAGTCTCAAGACCAATGCCGAGCGCCTGCATCATCTGCTCATTGCCGAGCGCAACCGCGCGTCCCTCGACGCGGCCGCTCACGCCCTGTCCGGTTACCGACTTGAAATCCGCCGCGGTCGCCAACGTCAGCTTGCGCTCTTCGGCGCCCGCCACGATCGCCGCGGCCAGGGGGTGCTCACTGCCGCGCTCGAGGCTGGCAGCGAGCCGCAAAACGTCGGCCTCGGTGAATCCGGCGAGCGCAGTGACCGAGACCAGCCGCGGCTTGCCTTCGGTCAAAGTCCCGGTCTTGTCGACCACGAGAGTGTTCACTTTCTCCAGAATCTCGAGCGCCTCGGCGTTCTTGATCAGCACGCCCGCAGTCGCGCCCCGCCCGGTGCCGACCATGATCGCCATCGGCGTCGCCAGGCCGAGCGCACAAGGACACGCGATTATCAAAACCGCCACCGCGTTCACCAGCGCATAGGCCATCCGCGGTTGCGGCCCGACCATCGCCCAGACAATAAAAGTGATCACGGCCGAAACGACGACCGCCGGCACGAAATAAGATGCGACGACATCGACCAGCCGCTGAATCGGCGCACGGCTGCGTTGCGCCTCACTCACCATGCGCACGATCTGCGCGAGCAGAGTGTCGCTGCCGACTCGCTCCGCCCGCATGATAAATCCGCCGGTGCCGTTGATCGTCGCTCCAATCAGGCGGTCGCCCGGTTTCTTCTCGACCGGAATCGGCTCGCCCGTCACCATCGATTCGTCGACCGTGCTCGCGCCCTCAGCCAGCACGCCGTCGACCGGTACTTTCTCGCCGGGCCGCACGCGCAAGCGATCGCCAGGGACGACGCGATCGAGTCCGACGTCTTCCTCACTGCCGTCGGGCGTGATGACGCGCGCCGTCTTCGGCGCCAATCCCAACAGCGCTTTGATCGCACTGCTGGTGTTGCTTCGGGCGCGGAGCTCGAGCACCTGCCCGAGCAGCACCAGCGCCGTGATTGCGGCGGCCGCCTCGAAATAAACCGGCACCGTCCCATCGGCGGCGCGAAACGAATCGGGAAACAGGTTCGGAAATATCGCCGCGAACAGGCTGTAGCCGAAGGCGACGCCGACCCCCATGCCGATCAGCGTGAACATGTTGAGGCTGCGGTTGACGATCGATTCCCAGGCGCGAACCAGCAGCGGCCATCCCGCCCACAGCACCACCGGAGTCGCCAGCGCGAGTTCGATCCACGTTCGGGCTGCTGCGGGTATCACGGCATGCGCCGCCATCATGCCCGACATTTCGATCAGCATCAGCGGAACTGTCAGCGCGACGCTTATCCAGAAGCGCCGCGTCATGTCCGCCAGTTCAGGCGAGGGCTCGTCGCCGGCGCTCACGACGCGCGGTTCCAGCGTCATCCCGCAGATTGGACAATTGCCCGGCTCCGAACGGACGATCTGCGGATGCATCGGGCAGACGTATTCGGTCTTCGAAACGGCCTGGATTGGCGCGACCGGTTCCAGAGCCATGCCGCACTTCGGACACGACCCCGGATGGGCCTGCCGTACCTCGGGATGCATCGGGCAGGTGTACGAGGCCGCGTCCGCCGGATGAGCGCTGACGCCGGGTTTCGCCGGCGTCGCTTCAGTCTTTTTTTTCGCTAAGAAACTTTCCGGATCGGCAGTAAATCTTTCGAGGCAGCGCGGACCGCAGAAATAATAGGTCGTGCCCTTGTATTCGAGGAATCTTTTGCTGGTGGCGGGATCGACCCGCATTCCGCATACGGGATCGACCACGTGAGTACTGATTTGTGGCGATACTTGAGCCAATGAGCGAGCGCTCGAACAAATCGATCTATGAATTTTTGCGCGCGACAATCACCGTATGCACCGACATCGCGCTAACCTTCCCATTGCGCTCGAGCGTGATCGGGTGGCCCTTCAGCACGTCCTTCTTCCGCAGCTTGGTCGTCCATCCCAGTTGGCGCGTAACAGGATTGACCACGGTATTGATCGCCGCCACGACCGGGTTCGAGCTCTGAAAATGCGTCGTGATCGCGATTCGCCCGCCCGGCTTACACACCCGCACCATCTCCGACATCATCCGGTACGGATCGGGCACAACAGTCAGCACATGGAACGACGTAACATAGTCGAAGCTGTTGTCGGGAAAGTCGATATTCAGCGCGTCGCCCAACCGGAGCTCGATGTGCCCCCAGCCGTGCTCGGTCACGCGCTTCTTCGCGCGCTCGAGCATGTCAGCCGACGGATCGATCGCGACGACGTGCGCATACGGTGGATATCCGTCCAGCGCGATTCCGGTGCCGACGCCCACCTCGAGCACGCGGTTACCCGGCCTGAGATTCAGGCTCTCGATAACCTCATGCTCGCGATCGACAAAAACCCGGCCGAAGAAAAAGTCGTAGAAGCGAGCCAGGTCGGAGTAGACGCGGCTCTCGTGCGGTTGGGACATCGAAAAACTCCCTCGGGTTGGAAGAGCCCAGGAGATCAGTGCGGGGCGGAACCGGCAGCGCGGCGACTTGGCGTCAGGCCGCCGCGTTGATTCCTCGCAACTGACGTTTGACGGAAGTTATATCGCGCTTGCGAAATCGCCATTGGCGGCCTTTCTTGAACGCCGGAATAATATTGCGCCGCGCAAACTCATTCACCGTGTCCGGGCTCAAATCGAGCAGGAACGCGACTTCGCGGGAATTCAACAGTATGTCGTCTTTATCGGCCATGCGAGTCCAACAAGACGCCTCTCTTGGGGGAATTTCTCAGGACGCGACTTTGTAGTATGCGCCCATCGCCCAAGTCAAGGTAGAAGCCAGCGTGTTCCCGAAAATTTGCCCGGAATCTCGCTAATTCGTTCAATCCAGTTCTTATAGCTACATTAACGGTCATCAGACACTAATTCTCGTCAATCTGCGCATCGAAATCTGATAATCGTACCAAGCCCGTGTAACTACAATACAGGAAAATAATCCAGTCAGCACTCCGACGCATAGGGTGACAGCGAAGCCTTTGACTGGCCCCGTGCCGAATTGGAACAGAATCAGCCCCGCCGCAAACGTCGAAATATTCGAGTCGCGAATCGCCGACCACGCCCGCTCATAGCCGAGCTTCACCGCCTCACGCGGCGACTTGCCGTTGCGCAACTCCTCGCGCATTCGTTCGTTCACCAGCACGTTGGCGTCGACCGACATGCCAAGCGTCAGCACGATACCGGCGATTCCCGGCAACGTCAGGGTCGCGCCGAGAGCAGCCATCACGCAGATAAGCAGCAGGATATTCAGCGACAGCCCGAAGTCTGCGAGCAAGCCGGCGCCGCTGTAGTACAGCGCCATGAAGATCAGCACGGCTCCTGCGCCAATCACGAATGACATCTCGCCCTGGCGAATCGAATCGCGTCCGAGCGACGGACCGACGGTGCGCTCCTCCTCGATCTCGACCGGCGCCGGCAGCGCGCCCGAGCGCAGCACGATCGCGAGATCGTGCGCCTCTTCGATCGAGAAGCGCCCTGTAATCTGCACGTGGCCGCCGGGAATTCGCTCCTTGATTTGAGGCGCCGAGTAAACGGTGTCGTCGAGCACGATTGCCAGGTGCCGCCCGACATTTTCTGACGTCATCGCATCGAAGATGTCTGCACCGCGATTGTCCAGTTCGACCTCCACATACGGACCTTCGAGCCGCGCGCCCGGCCGCACGTTTGCTGCGGTAACAACATCGCCCGTCATCAGCACGGGCGACTCAACCAGGTACGGTTCTTTGCTGCCCGTCTCCGAGGTGCCGTAGAGGATTTCGTCGCCGGCCGGCGCACCGTTCTTAATCGCGTCCTGCACGTTGTTCGTATCGTCAACCAGCTTGAATTCGAGCACCGCCGTCTTGCCGATCAGTTCCTTGGCGCGCTCGGGATCCTGGATGCCCGGCAGTTGAACGAGGATTTCGTCTTCGCCCTCTTTGGCGACCGTGGTCTCGCGCACACCGAGCTGATCGATTCGATTGCGAATCGTTTCGAGCGCCTGGTCCATCGCGTTGGTGCGAATCTGCTGAACTTCCTGCGGCTTGAAGGCGAGCGAGTATACCGGCCCAATGCTCGAAGAATCGGTGTTGCTGGACGCAGTTAAATCCGAGTACGACTTCTGCACCAGGTCGAGGAACGGCGTGCGGTCGGCACTCGACTTGAGCTTGACGTTCAGGTTGCCGGAGGGGTCGACCGAGATATCGGTGAAATCTATCTTGTCAGTCTTCAGCTCCTTCTTGAGATCATCGGCGCGGCGCCCCAACTGGGTCTTCACCGCCTCCTCGAGCTTCACCTGCATCAGCAGATGCGTCCCGCCCTGCAAGTCGAGACCAAGCTGAATTTTCGTTTGGCCGAATCCCGCCTGGAACCAACTGGGCAATTCGATATTGAGGCTCGGCAGCAGGATGAGAATCGCCGCCAGCACGATCGCGCCGGCCAGGTAGATGCGGGTGAGGCCGCTGCCGTTGGTGAAATGCATGTAGAGAAAGGACACGATCAGCACGAGCAGAATGAGGATCGGTCCGAAACTTTGCGTCTGTTCCACTATTGATGAAGCCTCTACTTGTCGTCTTTCTTCGCCGACGCTTTATAGCTCGACATGCCGGCGACTTGGGCTCTCTCTACGCGCACGCGTACGTTCGGCGCGATTTCGAGCGTGAGCACCTTGTCGCCGACCTCGTGAATCCGTCCGATAATTCCGCCGGTCGTCACCACTTCGTCGTTGCGCTTGAGCGCGCTCAGCATCTTCGCCTGCTCCTGCGCCTTCTTGTTCTGCGGCCGGAAGACCAGGAAGTACATGACGGCGACGACCATCGCCAGCACGGGCCCCGGTCCCGTCATCAACTGCTGCACTATAGACGGAGAGTCGGCGGGACTGGCCGCTGCCGCCTGCGCCCATGCGGTACCTTCGAACAACATCAGTTCACGTCCTTAAGCGATCGATAAAAACCTGTAGTCGCCGGTCATCTAGTCACTAATCTTCCGCGTCGGCAGCCGTATCCCAGCCCGCCGATGTGACCGTCGCAAACGCTCTGTAATTCCCGGACGCGATAGCATCGCGGCAATCGCGCATCAAGCTCGCGAAGAAGTGCAGATTATGCTCCGTCAGCGCGCGCGCCGCGAGTATCTCGCCCGACAAATATAGATGACGCAAGTAGGCGCGTGAATGGGTCCGGCACATGCGACAATCGCACGCCGGGTCGAGCGGCATCGTGTCGCGCGCGTGCGCCGCCTGCTTGATCGACACGGCGCCCGTGCTGGTGAAAGCCATCCCGTTGCGCGCGTTGCGCGTCGGCAGCACGCAGTCGAACATATCGAAGCCCATCGCCACGGCCGCGAGCAGATCCGACGGCGTGCCCACGCCCATCAGGTAGCGAGGCTTGTCCGCCGGCATCATCGACGCCGACAGCGCCGCCATCTCGAGCATAGCGGCCTTTGGCTCGCCGACCGAAAGCCCGCCCGCCGCGTAGCCGTCGAACGCAGTCGAGGTTATCTGCGCCGCGCTAGTCTTGCGCAAATCTTCAAAAATACTGCCCTGGATAATTCCGAACAGCGCTTGCGTCGTACTCTTGCGCGCCGCCAGGCAGCGTTCGGCCCATCGCGCCGTCAGCTCGAGCGAGTTGAGCGCGCGGCGATATTCGGCAGGGAAAGGCGTGCATTCGTCGAGCGCCATCATGATGTCGGCGCCGAGCTGCTCCTGTATATCGATTGCGCTTTCGGGCGTGAGCATCAACGGCGCGCCGTCGAGATGAGATCGAAACCGGATCCCCTCTTCCTTAATCGAATTGATCTTCGCGAGGCTCATCGCCTGGAATCCGCCCGAGTCCGTGAGCGTCGAGCCGGGAAATCCCATGAAGCGCGCGACCCCGCCCATCTCGCGGATCAGCTCCGCGCCCGGCCGAATCGCGAGATGGTACGCGTTGGCGAGGACCATTGTGTAGCCCATTGCCCACAACTCGTCGGGCGCCATCGCCTTGACGGCTGCGCGCGTTCCGACCGGCATGAATGCGGGAGTCGCAATCGCGCCGTGTGGCGTGACGATTCGTCCGGTGCGCGCATCGCCGTCCACCGACGCAACGCTGAATTCGATTGGCCCGCTCACAGGATTAACATCGCGTCGCCGTAGCTGAGGAAGCGGTAGCGATGGCGAATCGCCTCGCGGTATGCGGCGAGAATCTGATCGCGCCCCGCAAACGCCATTACCAGCGCGAGCACCGTCGTTCGTGGCATGTGAAAGTTCGTCAGCATCGCGTCAGCCAGCTTCCAGCGAAATCCCGGATGAATAAAGAGCCCGGTGAATCCCTCGACGTCCCCGGTGATTGCCCACGACTCGAGCGCGCGCGTAGAGCTGGTGCCCACCGTGATTATACGCCCGCCCACTCGCCGCGCGTGCTCGACGGCGGCCTGCGTCGCCGGCGGAATCGTGTACCACTCGGACTCCATCGTGTGACTCTCGATCTCAACGGCGCGCACCGGCGCAAAAGTTCCCGGACCGATATGCAGCGTCACCGTCGCCGTGCGGATGCCCGCGTCGGCCAGCGCTTTGAACACCTGGTCGGTGAAATGGAGCCCCGCGGTGGGCGCCGCGATCGCGCCCGGCTTCGCCGCGTACACGGTTTGATAGTCGTCGAGGTCAGCCGGTCCGACCGTGCGATGTATATAACGAGGCAGCGCGAGAGTGCCGTCGCGATTCAGTATCTGCTCGATCGAAGTTTCACCTTCAGCCACGACGATCGGCCGCCCCGGCCGCGCATAGCCCGCGATTCTCAGCACCTGGCCGTCGCCCAGGATTAGCCGCGCGTTGTCCTTCAGCACGCGATGCGTCCGGATAAGCGCGAGCCACGCTCCCGCCGGACCTTCGAGCGCGCTCGCGGGCCGCACCATCAACAACTCGACGCGCCCGCCCGATTCCTTCTGCGCGAACAGTCGCGCCGGCAGCACGCGCGTGTCGTTCAGCACGATCAGGTCGCCGTCGCGCAGATGGCGCACGAGTTTGTAGAAGCGCGAATGCTCGATCGACTTTGTCTTGCGATCGAAGACGAGCAAGCGCGCCTCGTCGCGCCGGGCCAACGGCTCCTGCGCAATCAGCTCTTCGGGCAAGTCGTAGTCTAATTCAGAAAGCCGCATCTGAGGCGAAACAGAGTTCCGATCGGCGCGAGCCAGGTCGCGCCAGTGTCACTTTCCCGCGGGAGCGGCCTGCGGAGCGAAGTCAGCCTTACTCAACGCGGCATTTACCACAATTTGCCGCTGAATTTGGATCATAGTCCCCGTCATTCCTGAGCTCATCGCCCGCATACGTTCATCTGCTCCTTCATACTCTTGATCGCCTCGGCGGTTGGTGTCTGGCCCATCGACTGGATCACGCTTTTGGCTTGCTCATCGGTCATATCCGGAACTTTCGGCGGAGCGCTGAGGTCATTTCTTATCTGCCGGAGCAACTTTGATTTCCTGGAGATCCATATCGTCACCCCGCTTGTTTTAGTTTTTCCCGTGATGACGTAGCACGGGTCTCCTTCGATGTCCGCGTCTGGCCCGAATGCCGCGTCCAAGCCCTTGAGGCTGCTGAAGCTCTTGAGGCTGTTGGAGCTGAGGTCAAAAAAAATGGAGGGTATGGTGGCCGCGGCGCGGCCGGATAATCCCCTCGCCATCGACAACGCGGTCGCCATGTCTTTCGGTTGCATCGGCTTCTGCCCCGGAACCGAGATGAAGTTTCCGGCGCCGGCGGACCAGGCCGCCCCGCTGGTGTTCATGTAAGGCGAGTGTTGCTCCCGTTCGATCCGATACAGGTTTGGCCGTGCGAGTTTGATTGAGAAGGTGTAATGCGACTTTTGGGATCCCATAGCGGGCGTGAAGAGGTCCAACGTGGTCTCGCCCACTGACGAATAGCTCTGCATCTTGTCATAGGTGGCCTGGACTTGTCCCAGAAAGTCCGAAACGGACGGACGCGTCTCGGCCGCGACGCTCAGACTTCGCACGCTCAGGAAAAAAACAAATAGCGCCGCGCCGACGGCTTTCGGAGTCAGCTTAGAATGGATAATCGATACCCGAGAAGACGGCGGCGCCTTCGCCGCCCCATCCGATGTCAACGTACCCGACCACGAACGGCTCCGCGATTCCGCGAAATCCGATGCCGCCGACCGGATGCAGATCCTCGAACGGATTGTAGCTCATCTCATGCCCCACGCGTCCCGCTTCGGCGAATGGCGCCAGCTCGAGTATTCCGTGAGTGCCGAACACGTCTTTATCCCAAACCCGGGTGCGCACCTCGAGGTTCATCACGAATAGATTGTTGTCGATAAAGCGGCTGGTGCCGTAGCCGCGCAGCGTTTCCTGATCGGTGAGCAGGCTCTCGTCGCCGCCCAGGCGCGCCTGCGACCAGAATGGCATCTCGTTACCGGCCGGCTCGTACTCGGTGAACAGGTGACCGGCCAAAGTGACTCGCTGGCCGATGGAAAGGTATTGGCGCAATTCCCCGCCGAAGCGGTTGTAAGAAAACGAACTGCCGAATCCGCGCTGCGCATTTCCGTAGTAGAGCCGCCCCAGCGTGCCTGATCGCGGGATATCTACTGAGTCGCGCGAGTCGTATTGAATCATCGGCTGCTGGAGCAGTTCGCTGCCGCCGTTGATACCCTTCTGATGCGGGAACAACTTGAAGATCGACGCTACCGAGTCGAAGCCGCCCTCCTGGATTCTCACGTATCGCGGCCGTTCCATCAGGGACAACTGCCACCGGTCGCTCAGGTTCAGGGCTACGATCGCCTGACCGTAAAGCTGTTCGGTCGTGTAATTGGTCTGGTTGCCGAAGTGCGAGTTGTTGCCCAGGCCGTAGAAGCGCTCGGTCGGATCCTTTTCGAAAAAGAAACGGCCTTCGAACGACCACCACTTCTTATGCTCGCGGCCGGTCTGATAATCGAGGTCGACCTTGCGCGCTATTGTCTCCTGCGCACCGGCGACGACGTACCAATTCGTATCCGACGAAGGATACGCCAGGTAGCGAAAGTTTCCGCCCGGTCCAAGAGTACTGTTGGAGTTTATGTCTGGCGCCAGGATGCTGCTGATTTCGCTCTTTTCGTCGGTGAACAACCACACCGGCAGCACGCCGTAAGTAACGCCGCCGTTGGGGTCGGTCGCAATTTCAGGCACTGGAATGAACGGCCACGTGTTCGGATCCTGCGGTTTGAATGATCGGATGTCGTACTGCGGCCAATGCCAGGTGCTGGGGTCGATCAGCGAGAACTGAGATGAAGACGTCGGCACGGAAGGGTTCGCGGCTACCTGAGGCACCGAGTCGCAATGCGCAGTAGCTGCCGCGGTGACAAGCGTTGTGATTAAAATTAGTGAGGCGAGAACGCGCCGCATCGTGGGATCCTGAGATTAGATTTCGCCAATTGGCTTTCGGCTACTCGTCCGCCACTCCACCGCCCCAACCCCCGCGCTCGGATCCAACCGAGCCAGCACCACCGAACGACGTAAAAACTGACAGGCTTGCAGACCGCGATCAACCCTTCGTTTGATTGCGCTTTGCACTGTCAGGTTATTTCGCGTTCCCCGATCCTCGCGCGCTTTTCGGCGACGCCGAAAATGTGCAAGGATTCAACGCAAGCGGGAAAGATTTCCTCAAAGGAGCTCAGTAATGGCGAAAGCTGACGGCGGAGAATTAATCGCGCGCGTGATGCGCGAAAATCGTGTGAAGTATTGTTTTGCGATCAACGGCGGCCATCTGTTTCCGATCCTCGGCCAGTTGCGCAATCACGACATCAAGCTCATCCACATGCGCCACGAACAGGCAACCGCCTACGCCGCCGACGCGTACGCGCGCACGTCGGGCGAAGTGGGTGTGTGCATGGTCACGGCAGGATGCGGTCTCACCAACGCCGTCACCGGACTATGCGTGGCGGG
>Ga0210391_10001018_pt1 | contig 26574 bp, 24 predicted proteins | sample IncBWC12OmetaG_FD_160573 | JGI IMG/M metagenome (GOLD analysis project Ga0210391, IMG submission 160573) | Forest soil microbial communities from Barre Woods Harvard Forest LTER site, Petersham, Massachusetts, United States - Inc-BW-C-12-O ... | reverse complement strand
AAGCGAATGGGAGCCAATCAGCCAAACCCATCAGGGACAGCGGCTCAGGCCGCAGCAAAAGTCCGAATGTACGGTTGCAATCTGCTCCTGTCAGCCCTCATGAACTGAAAGCTTGGCAAAGTGGGGGCGTCCATGTACGGACACTCGCGGTTGGCCTTGTAAATGATCTGTAAGCGACTGGTTCACGGCCTGTACGGCACGAACCTTAGTCTGTAGTAAAGAGCCGATGGCGCCGTTAAAGGCAACAAGCCCAGTCGCAGGCCTATCACCGGGAGGGGCCATGAAAAGCACGTCCAGCGGCCCGATTGCACCTCAGTCTGCGTCCCCGCCGTTCGATCCCAACATAAACCATGGGGTAGCCGAAAACGCTGGAGTAGACTCTATATGCCTAACCGAACGATTCGTTGCGCATCGTAAGATGGGCCTAACACATATTTAAGGGATCGTTCAATCATCAGGGTGCGTCAATCGAGCCGACACCCGACTGAAGTTCAGGGGGCGGAAATGAATGCTCGGATTGTCCTGATTCATGCATTTGTTCTCATAGCAGGTTGTGGAGGCGGAGGCAGTGGCGGTGGCGGTACACCAGCGGTGCCATCCAAATTCCTCTACGCGTCTGCCTACGCGGGCCCTAATGATAATTTCGCCTCCATCTACGGTTTCGCCGTCTCTCCCAGCGGTGCGCTCAGTGCGGTTCCTGGCTCGCCAGTCCCAACAGCGGAAGGCGGGGGGCCCATTGCGATCACGCATGACTCCAAATTTCTGTACACGCATGATTACTTGTACCTAACACAGAGTGGCTCACTGTTGGCCTTCCAGATTCATGGAGATGGTTCGTTGACCAGCGCCGCAACGGGCTCTTCTTTCTCGATGCCCGATAGACCGGTGGGGCTGGTGGCACACCCAACGTTGGATTTCCTATACCTGTCCTCGTACTCCGGTGTCCTGACGGTCTTCGCAATCGATTCGGCGACTGGTGCCCTTAACCAGACGTCGTCAGTCAATTTGGGCAACGAATTCATCAACGATTCTGCAGCAATAACGCCCAATGGACGATACCTTTACCAGAGCGACAAATACCCTGACAACTTGTTCCCAACGACGTCTCAAATCGCGGGTTTCTCCACGAACACTTCAACCGGCGCGCTCAGCTCCGTTCCGGGGAGCCCACTAGCGCCTACCATCCATACTGCCTCTTCCATAGGCGAGCCGGTCATTGATCCGACCGGGAAGTTCCTTTACGCCGGCTACGTATTTACGGTGGTGAATGTTGGAGATGACGGAGGGGTGGCTGCCTATTCGATCGAACCGGCCTCTGGCGAACTGACCGCGGTGCCAGGGTCACCGTTTGATGTCGGTGGGGTTCCGAGCTCGCTCACGATTGACGGGTCCGGCAGGTTTTTGATCGTCAGCATATATCCCCGACTTGGAGGGCAGGGAGGTAATTGCCTGGCCGTGTTATCCATCGATCCTGGTACCGGAGCGCTAACTTCGGTGCCGGGATCGCCGTTCGGGCGCATCTGCGGGGTTCTTGCTGCAGATCCCTCAGGACCATATGTGTACGTTGGAGCCGGGGGTTTCCTAGATGCGCCTCCGGCACCTATCTTCGTGCTTTCAATCGATCAAGCGACTGGCGCTTTAGCTCCTGTCGGCGAGGCAACAATCCCGGACAGTGTCGGCGTGTCCGGCATCTCGCTGACCCATTGACCTCACTTGAGACCCGGCCTTACGTGGAACGCCGTTAAGGCTCACAAAGTCGGCATTAGCCCGATCGGTACTTCCCTCCTTCGGCGTCGAACAGGCACCCAGACTGCGCTACTTCCGTAGAGTCATTTACAGCAGACGAGATCTGGCTCATTTGCAGGCTTGGGGTCCATCCTCGTGTCCGCTTCCTGCCATCTGACTGGCCGCTTCGGAGTATTTCGAATGACGCAGAAGGGTCACGAAGCGACCGTCGGCGAGGTAGTTTCAAAGGCTTCGTGCGGGACTTGGAGCGGCCATCGCTCCTGCCCTCGAATCGCTCTAAAAGGTCGCGATGAACGTCACCTGGTACGCTCGATCTCTGGGGTCCGTTGCTGGACACGCGGTTCGTTCTCGGTACGGCGCCACGCCTGGTGCCTCAGGAGTTGCACCGCGAGCTTTTCGCGATCGGTAAGTACTTTCGGCAGGTTCGATGCGAAGTAGCGCACGTCGCCAGCAAGGATTATCTCTCCCTGAGCGTCCAGTTGCGCCGCGACCCCCATCCAGCCATCGACGATCGATCTCCGCGTGGCCACTAGCCTGGGGCGTGCCGGATCATGGATCGTCCCAGTCCCATTGGCAGGGGAAGAACCGCTTGACCCGTCAGGCGCGATCGTGTTGAGGCTAATGACGGGCTGATGGTCGTGGTCGACTTGGCGACGAGCTCGTCAATCGCAGCGGGGGAAATGAAACGCCGGCAGCCAATGACGACGCTGGCGAGCTCTCCGGTCCGCAAGAGGCGGTAGATCGTGTTCCGAGAAATGCCACCGAGTAGCTTTCGGGCTTCCTGGATCGAGTAGAGCGCGCGGTCTTGCATGGTGCCCTCGTTGCGGCGCAGGGGAGCCTGATCGAATGTTATTCGCCTATCAGGGCAGTAATAACTGTTGAAACGGCTCTTCGGACCACGTTGCGGCTGTTGCAACAGAAAGGAAAGAGCAGGTATGGGTCCTTTTTCGGTAATAACTCGATATTTTTTTCCGCTAATTGGGGTGGTTCATGGCCAATACTCCGACCAGATTTTCACTCGCTTTCAGACAAATCAATGAGTTCCAAAAAAGTACCCCCCTCGAAGCGGATGCAAATCGGACCCGTCTGAAGACCGCTTCTCGCGCTGTCCCTCCGAGTCCCTTCGTGTCCCCAAGTTCTCAACCGGCTGGGTCGAGCTGCGTCTGAACTCGATCATGCCGATGTCGGACGAGTGGCCCCATATGCGTCGTAAGGCGTCATGCGAGTCTCCTCGGGAGTGGCTATACGATAGGGGGCAGTCGAGTTCGGACCGTGGGGTACGTCAGTGGGGTAGGCGAGGGAAGCAGGCGCCCGCTTATCCTTAGCGGACAACGTCCTGCGCGCGGCCTTGGATTCCGACCCTGAACCACGCTCTATCAACTCCATCGATGAGCGGCAGGCCTGCCGTCAACCGACTACGTCTCTGTCCTTCCGCCCAGACAGGTCACATTCGCGTGGGTGGGTGAACTCGAGTTGTGCGATGCGTTCCACTCCACTCCATCCGTCAGTCGATGATGCGGTCGTCATACTTGAACGGACCGCCGGTGACGGGTCGTAGAGAATTCGGACAGTTGCCGTCCAGATCAAGCACCCCATATTCCTTGGCCTGCTCCGCGCCGATTATGGTGCGGCCCGACAGCGCCATCATGTCCGGATCGTTGTGGATCGCCACGATAATGCGTCCAGTAAAGTCCGGCGTTTCCATATACGGCAACAGAAAATCGAACTGGCCCGGCTTTTCCGCCATAGAAGACGCCGACCGCGCAGTCTTCAACAAGCCCATCCAGATGCTGACCGACGCCACGCCGAAGGGGCGCAGGTCCACTGCCATGTCGGCCGACATCTTGTCGGTCCCGGCTTTCTGCGCGCCATAGGCGGGGCCGTGGGCGTAGTTCACCGCGCCCGGCGCGGACGTGAAGACCAGCAGACCGCCGGGCTTGGCGACGAGCAGGGGTGCCGCCGCGTGGGCCGCGATATAGCTCGATCGAAGGCCGACGGTGATGATGTCTGCCATTTCCACCGGCCTAGTCCAAAATCCGCCCCGCTGGATCAGATCGCTGCTGATGGCCGCGGCGTTGTTGACCAGAATGTCCAACCGACCTTCATCGCGCTCAACGGTCGCGAACAGGCCGCGCACCGCTTCGTCGTCGGCGTGATCGCAGGCGTACGCAACGCCACGTCCGCCGGCGGCGGTCACCTCCGCCGCCGTCTCATGGATCGTACCACCCAACGGCGATGCATCCGCCGTCTGGCTGCGTCCGGTGACATAGACGGTATATCCCGCGGCCCCCAGTGCCCGCGCGATGCCCTGACCCGCGCCCCGGCTCGCGCCGGTCACCACTGCGACACCGTTCTTCATGTACCTCCCCTTTGTCACGGCCCGACGCTTGGGCAGCCGATGTGAGCACACAAGGGCAACAGTGATGTACGAGCGCCAGTTTGATCTCGCGGGTCGTCCTTGATGGTACTGGACCTATCTCAAAACTGTTTGAGAAGAACGCTTCGACCCCTTCGTCTTCCTTCAGTCGAGTCGCCTCGAACTCACCCGGTCTTGGCTGCGCCGCCGCTGCGCGACTTGGTGACGGACCGGTGTAGCGGTTGCCGAGCGGTAGCGCGCGATGGGAGGATGGCTGGTCGGTGAGGAGTTTGCCCCTTGGCAAGCGATCCAGGCGCTCGCAAGACCCTGAGTGGGGTAGCGACTGGGGTAAGTGCGGCACGCAGAGCAAAAAAACGGCGCGCACTCAGATAGTTACACGGCGCAGTCGATTCCGACCCTAGCCTCAAGATGAGCATTCGCCAAGCTTCGCTAAATCGCACGCAAACCGCTATATCTCTCGGGTTTTGGCCTTCACGGACCTTCGCTGGCGTTCCGGGACATCCGGTGGCAATCTCGGGTAACTAATAGGGGTGGCTCGGGACCCGAAGAGATCTCTAACAACACGCTCAACGCGGCTCTGCGACGCTCGGGTACACGAAGGCCCAAGCGAGTGCACACGGGTTCCGGAGCACTGCTTCGACGCTGCTCAACGAATCCAGCGACTGGCGCGCCGATGCAATCGAGCGCCAGCTGGCGCACGGGGAGCGGAACAAAGTGCGCAGCGATGAGCACTGCTTATCGGAATTGAGGTTGCCAATGAGCGTTCAAATCGAACAAAAGAGCTATGAGATGCCCCCTCGCGATGGGTTCACCATCACACTTTTTATCACCGTCGCCGACATCAATCGATCGGCAGATTTCTATGAGAAGGTCTTCGGCGGCCGCGTGCTGAGCAGAGGCGACAGCAAGGGTGCGTCCGGGCACATTCAGATCGCGAATACGTGGCTCATTGTGAACGTCGGGGGCGGCCCGACCCCCGACAAGCCGTCGGTAACGCTCAGCGTCCTCGCCGACCCGGATAAGATCAGCAGCTTTATGAATATCCGCGTCGCCGATATCCAAGCGTGCTATGAGCTATGGAAAAGTCGAGGTGCGGAGTTCATCACGGAGCCGAAGGACAAGTACGGCGAGACGCGCTGCTACATCCGCGATCCTGACGGTTATATTATCGAGGTCGGACAGAGCAAGCCGGACTTCACGTACGGTTAACGCGGCCCGCAAAAAGCGTCCCTACGCAGTCATGCGACGTGCTTATGCATCAGACCCAGGATCAGGGCATCGAGGCTGTAGGGCCCTGCGCCGGCCGAGACCACTACGATCAACATAAAAGCATAAAGCGTCTCCGGTAAATAGAGCCAATCGTCGATGCGGTCCGATTCATCGATCGGCTTGTAGAGTTTGATTCGCTGCCGCCCGGACGTCGCGATGGCGACGAGGATCAGGACAAGCAGGCCAAGCGCGGCGAGTGGTGCCAAGAGGCCGATGAGGACGGCGCCGCCGGCGGTGAACTCGACCAACGGCACCCACCATTGATTGAAGCTCACTGCTGGAACGCCGAGCGCCTTGAGTTCATCGACGATTGAACGGTGACGCTCTGCGTTGAACAGCTTGTGATATCCCGACAGCATGAAGAATGCCCCAACCGCGATCCGGTTCAGGGCGATCGCGAGGTCGGTCCACCCGACACCAAGGAACAGTAAATCCATCATGGACCATCTCATTCGCTGTCCCCTTCGATGTTTTCAGGCCAGACCGATCTGACTGCGGCCTGCCCTGGCTGGCATGTTAGAACCATCGCCGTCCTCCTTAATCTGGACGTTTTGGTGGGCCCGACCGAAAGCTGCGTGCTCCACAGCGTGCCCGTGGATGGCCACGCTGCCCTACGAGAGTTTGGAGCTGGATTCTACCGTAGGGATAGAAGAGTCCTTCGCGGCCTTGCCGCCACGCCTCTTTCAGATAGACCGCGAACACCCAGTCATAAATACTTCCGCCGATACCTGATCTGACGTTGCATCTTCCCCCCAAGTCATGGCGCGGCGATGCCGCACAACACATCGATCGAATATTTTCCCGCACCAGTAATGTACAACAGCAAGAAGCCTCCGATAATGCTGAGATTTTTGTAAAAGGCCTCCATGCTGGCAAGTTGATCCGCGCCTGTCGTCGTCCAATAGCGATGCTCAATAACCGAAGTTCCCAGCGTGTATAAAACCATGAGCACAGCCGAAGGACGTGTAAACGCGCCAACAGCGACAGCGAACGCAACCGGAAGCTCCATGAAGATCGCTACGGCAGCCGCCAGTCGCGGCATCGGAAGGCCATCCTGCACCATCTGACTTACCGTGCCCGAATAGTCCCTCAGTTTTCTCCAGCCGAAGATCAAAAACAGCGTCGCAAGAAAAAGCCGCGCGGCGAGAATAACCTCATCGTGGATGCCGCTTATCATAACGCTACGGTCGTCGCTCCCTGTTTTCTTTGCCGCTGCGCGCTGAGTAAAAAGCGGTCGCGAGCAGCACGCGAGCCACGACAATCGTCGAGTCATTTATCAGGGCCATCGATCTGCTCGGCGCGACACCCGGTGATAGAGCGTCGACAAATTCGGAGTGTCGCGGCCGCCTGGCGTGCGGAAAACCGTAGAGACGGCTGCTGCCATTTCTAGCTCCTCGCAAAACTCCCGTGCCGAGCCGAGCGTGCGAGAAAGGAGGAATCGGCAAGGTCTCGCTCCTTCCACGAGTAGCCCCGAGCGACCGTTGCAACCGGCACGGAACTCGTGACAGCCCCCGCGTCCACGACTTGCAAGATCCGCATCGCGATGCACAAATGTTAGGTATCCGGCCGCCACGCTCAAAAACAGGCAACACGTACAGACGGCGTTTTGCTCTCGGTAACACCATTGTTTTGGACATTGACCATCGCCAAGGTTGCGACGCCGCTTGAGTTTGTTAGCGTAAGGTATCTACTAACTCGCCGCGAGTACGGCCTACAAGGGGCCAGGGAGGTCGTGACATCGCCCAGGCGCTGCTTAAACGCCGCCGATCAGTCCTGTGTACTCGAAGGCCGGGCCGGCCGACGTGCAATGAAACAGCAATCAAAAAAACCGAGTGAGGAGGCCTGACGATGAACGGCAAAAGCGCTCTGATCGTTGCCACCGTGGTGCTCGCGCTCGCGGTTGTGGGCGCCATGGCAACTTCCACGCAGGACAAGTACACCTTGAAATTACCGAATGGGCTCACCTTCTCTGACTGGAAGGGCTACGAGGACTGGCAGCTTATCTCCACCTCGAAGACCGACGACCGGCTGAAAGTGATCCTAGGTAATCCCACAATAATTGCCGCTTTCAAGTCCGGTATTCCGGGCAACGGCAAACCGTTCCCCGAAGGCTCCAAGATCGCAAAGGTCCAGTGGAAACCAAAGAAGAGCACGGAAGCCCCGTTTGTCGTAGACGTGCCGGACACTTTGGCAGACCTTTTCTTCATGGAGAAAGACAGCAAGAGATTCCCGGACACCGGCGGATGGGGATACGCCCAGTTTGACTATGACCCGGCATCGGCCATTTACTCGCCCGACAAAGCCGGCACCCCCAGTTGCGGGCAGGTGTGCCACGTGAAGGTGAAGGCAAAGGATTACGTCTTTCACCCCTACCAGATGCGGTGAGCCCATTATGAGGGCTTCCCAACACTGCCATGACCTCGTCCACCAGCGCGAGCACGGAATCGCCCAAGGGGGACAGCAGGGCTTCCGTATCAACACCGCCAACCGCTGCAGGGTGGTGATTTTTGGCGGTGGAGTGCCTGTTACGGTTGACGGCAAGATGATTGGAGCCGCTGGGGCCAGTGGAGGAAGAGCGTCGAACAGGACATCGAGGTGGCGCGGGCTGCGGTCGCCGGATTGAACCTGTCTTAGCGCGTAATGAGTATGGTATTGGAATTGGAGTCTTTCATGAACAGCGTACAAGTCGAGCAGAAGAACTATGAGATGCCCCCGCGAGAGGGGATCAGCATCGCGCAGTTTCTCACCGTCGCCGACATCGAGCGATCGGCTCGCTACTACGAAAAGGTCTTCGGCGCTCGCGTTCTGAGCCTGGGTGACGGCAACGCGCCTGGGTACCTTCAGCTTGCGAACATCTGGATGATTCTGAACGTTGGGGGCGGGCCGACCCCGGATAAGCCGACGGTAACGCTCAGCATTCCCGACCCGAATCACATCAACAGCTTTATGAATATGCGCGTTGCGGATATTCAAGCGTGCTATGAACTATGGAAGAGTCGAGGTGCGGAGTTCATCACAGAGCCGATCCCTAAGTACGGCGAGATTCGCTGCTACATCCGCGATCCTGACGGATATATTATCGAGGTCGGACAGAGCACCGATCTTACGTACGGTTGACGCTCGGCCCGGATGGCATGTCGGACCAGATACGCTCAGTTCTCCATGATCTGGCGACGCTCATTAGAGAGTGGGAACCTGTCTGACGAAGGCAAGCAAGCAGGGCCGTCGCGGGCACTGACCCTTAGGAAGCCGCCGCTGTCCAATACTGGCGTTCAGCACGATCCGCGTGCACCTGGGACGTGGGCGTCGAGCCACTCATCAGCGTGTTCCATGCTGCCAGGACCTCGTTGCCGCAGTTGTACCCCGGCAGGAAGGTGACGCCGGGCCCCGGATGGCAGGAGGCTCCGCACAAGAAAAGGCGATTGACCGGCGTTGCATGCCCAGTGCCTTGGACAAGCGTGCGGTTGCCCAGCATTTGCTCGGGATGGATGACGCCGTGGGTGAAGTCGCCGTTGGTTGCCCAATGCATGGCGGCGAAATGGTCCGATGCAAACACCGCCTTTGCAACGATTGCGGCGCGGAAGCCCGGGAAATACTCGTCCATTTGCCCGATCACCATCTCGGCGATCTGGTCGCGGATTTCCCCCCGTTGTTCCTTGGGTGCGTCGCACGGGTAAAAGAAGCCATAGGCAGTGGCGATGTGGAAGCCCTTGGGCGCTAGCGTATCGTCCATGATCGTCGGGAACTGATAGGCGATCGGAATGCGCGGCGGCATGCTGCCCGCCTTGCACAAGTCGAAACACTTCTGCATCTCTTCCGGTTCGAACACCATGGCACCGCCGAAATGGGCATAAGGAATGCGGTTTAACTGTGCGAAGCGGGGCGCAAACGGCGGCAAGGCGTTCAGTTTGAAGCAGATATGGACAAAGGCACCTTTGTGCACGATCGCATCGATTTTCTCCCGCGTCTCTGCCGGCAGGGTATACCCGGCGAGTAGCCGGTCGAAAGTGGCAACCTTGTCGAGGTTTGACACGATCATCCGGGCGCCGATCACCGAGCCATTCTTGAGCTCGACGCCGACCGCAGTGCCATTCTCGACGAGAATGCGCGCGACCGATTGTTTCAAGCGGACTTCGCCACCGTTCTGCTCAACCTGACGGGCAAGCGCCTCGGACATCTTTCCAATCCCACCTTTGACGCGCTTCATGAGCCCCTCGGAGCCCTCTTGCGCCATGGTGAATACGAGACACATCGCCGAGCCGGGCGTGTAAGGGCCCTTGTAGGTCGACTGGATCGCGGCAAAGGCAAGATTGGCGCGCAGTTCCATGTGCTTCTGCTTGTCCGGGAAGAAGCGGTCCATCACGTCCATGGCGGAACCGGTGAAGGCCAAGCGCAGCTGATCGCGGCGCGCTTCATCGGGCGCGTTGGCCAAGAGGTCCTCAAGGCTATGGGGCGCCTGGCGCGCGGTGAAGCGGTTCATCACCCTCGCTGGATACTGGAAAAACTTCATCATGCGCATGAAGCCCAGGAGCGCGCCCGGTCCAAAATCGCGCAGGATCGACCAGAGCTGCTTTCTGGTGTTCGTCTGGAACATGAGTGGCTTTGCGTTCATGCCGGTTAGATTGGTGGCGAACACGGGCAGCGAGATGTATTCAACTCCCATGCCCTCGAAGTCGTAGAAGTCGATGACCTCCTTCGCCAAGGGGAAGAGGCACGTGGCGCCAACATCATTGTGGCAGCCGGTCAGGATCTCCCGCGACCCTGCCATGCCGCCGACATAGTCGTTCTTTTCCAGGACCAGCACGCGCACTCGATTGCGAGCGAGGAATGCGGCGGCGGCGAGCCCATTATGCCCAGCGCCGATGATGATGGCATCGACATTCTCGGATGTAGCTTGCGGCATTCTGAGGTTTCCTATAAGTCCGCTAGACTGATATTCACGCCTTGGAATTTAGAGGCCCAGCGCGACCGTCACGGCAAATCATACGGTATCGGTTGGCCTGCGCATATTCTTGAAGAATCTCGCGAATTGCCTCGTGTTTGCAGTACTTTGTGAGCGCCGCCAATTGCCGCAGTATCTGGCAACCCGGAACTCGCCGGTCCTGATCAGCCTCTCGCCGGTGATCGGCATGATCGCGCCGGGCAGCGCGGTCGTCTGCGTGTTCGCCCCTGGCAGTAAACGATCTGAAACCCAAGCGCACTCCAGCGCTATTTGGAGCGGCACCCTCGGTCGCATTAGTTCTGACCGAGACCTGAAAATCCATCGCTTCGCGCATCACGAGCGTGAGCGCGGGGAGCTGCGCGGTATTGCGAGCCGATGACTGTGCCGAAAGGGTTGCCCCGAAGCGTCGCTCATCTCGTGGCGCGCGAGGGTCATTCGCGACGCAGACGCGCCGATCCGCTTACAACGTTAGTTTGGATCGACAGTGGCGGGGCGATCTCTTATCGTTCTGTTTAGGGGCTCGGGTTCGAGGGGAATCCCGCCTTAACGCGACACCAGTCCTTACCGATGAACACCCACAAGAATCGGGCCCTCTACAGGGCGGCGTGGACGGCTCTCACAGCTCTTGCTTTCCTGTCTGGCGCAGCTGCGGTGCGCGCACAGCCGGTCGAGGTGCCATCCACCTGGGGCGGGGACTTATCCTCGCGCCCCCGTCTTACCGGCGATTGGGCCGGAGTGCGCGACGAGCTCGGCAAGAAAGGCATCGTCCTCGACGTAGACGTGCTCGTCACACCCATGGATGTTCTGAGCGGCGGGCACAGCACCGGCGGTGAAACCTGGGGCAATATCGATTACACACTCAACGTCGACACGGAGAAGCTGGGCCTGTGGCCAGGCGGTTTTCTCGTGGTGCAGGCCGACACTGGCTTCGGCACCAACATCTTCGCCAAGTCCGGCGCCCTGGTGCCGGTCAACACCGCCGCCTTATTGCCTGCGCCCGACGATCACACCACGGCGCTCACGAATGCCACCTTCATGCAGTTCCTGAGCGAGCAGTTCGGTGTGGTCATTGGAAAATTCAACACGCTGACGGCGGGCAAGCAGGAGTTCTATGGCGACTACAGCGCGCAGTTCCTAAACGCCGCGTTCGTCTTTCCCATGACACTCGAGCAGGTTCCGCTTTCGGCTTACGGCGGTGGGGTCATCGCTCTGCCGACGCATGACATCGTGTTGTCACTGTTGGCGTTAGACCCGAATGGAACGCCCACGAACAATAGCCTCAACAATGTCTTCAATAACGGCGCGATGATCGTCGGCAGCGGGGCGCTAACCTACAAGCCCTTCGGACTCGTCGGCCATCAGGACGTGGGGTTTTCGTGGAACAACAAGGAACGCTATTCGCTCGAACAGGACCCCTCTAATCTCGCCCTGCTGCTTTTGCAAACGCGCTTTCCCCGCCTCGGGGATCCAGGCCCGGTTTTAGAGCAGATACTCGCGCGGTTTTTTCCAGGTCTGCTCGTTCCGACCGTGCCCGCCAACCGTCAGAACAGCAGTTGGGCGGTGAGCTACTCCGTCGACCAGTACCTGTGGCAGCCGCCGCACGATGAGAAACACGGCATTGGCGTATTTGTTTCTGCGGGCGCGTCCGACGGGAATCCGAATCCCATCAAGCGGGCGTTTCTCGCCGGAGTGGGCGGCAAGGGTGTCCCGGGTCGCCCCGATGACAGTTACGGTGTGGGTGTGGCCCGCACCCAGTTCAGCGGCGCCTTCCTTCCCTTCCTGCGCGAGCGCCTCAACCTCGGGCTCGACCACGAGGACGCATTTGAGGCGTACTACAATCTGGCCATCACCGGCTGGCTGACGGCGACGGCGGACATCCAGGTCGTCAACCAGGCACTCAACAAGCAACTGAACCCGAGCGGGTTTGGTCTCGTGAACGTCGACCATGCGACGATCGGCGGGATTCGCTTCCGCGTGCGTTTCTAGAACTACTCACTGCGCCTCACTCCGAGACAGTCATGCGCAGTGTGTGACTTTCAAGTAGGGGCAAAATACAAATGAGTACCCAGAAGATTCGGATTTGCAAAGATGCAGTGCGCTCAGCGCCGCGCTACTCACCGCCTCGACGTTTAAAAAGTCATGGGCTGACCATGGCTACTTCCGCCCGCTCACAGCAGATGGAAAGTTGTTTTGCGCACCGAAGTAACACTCGACGGCCTCCACCTGCTCGTTTCTGAGCCGCAAATACTCCACGTTCCGAAACGTCTTGCCGTTCGTGGTGTGACAGACGTACATCACAAACGCCTCGTTGCCCGTTCCAATCACCCGCTTAAGGTCATGCCGCTCGATAAAAGCAATCTGTGTGTCCCAGCATCCTTTCTTGAAAGCGCTCTTACTGATGTGATCGTCGACTGGGCTTGAAAATGTGAAGTCGTCCGTCAGCAGGACGTCCACCGGGCGCCATTCCTTTATCTCCCACGCCTTATAGTACTTCCGGATGGTCTCTTCGTTTTTCGGACTCAGTCCTGAGCCCGTCTCTGCGTGCGCACTGGCAATCTGCGGAATGGTCACTGCTGCAGCCAGTGCGCAGGCACCGGCTTCGAGCAGTGTCCGGCGCGACATTGCTGGCTTTCTCATGACTCACTTCTCCTTTTCAAGCCCGGGCTGCGGGTTGATGGTGTCAATGTCCCGACCGACCGAGAGTGCGTGATCGTCGCAGTCCTCCCGAGTCTCTCCAGTGTAGCGGCCTTGAACAACAACTCGATATAGCGGCGCAGATGATCGATGCTGGCCGCAGCGACCTCGGGGCCGCTTTTGGCTTTCGCGAGGATGAAAGCACCCTGTAGAACCGCCTGCATGTGGAGCGCTAAGCTCTGCGCCGACCATTTTGCACGAACGCGGTAAAGCTTCATCGCCTCGGCGATGTCGGCTTCCACCAATGCCGCTTGGCCGCTGATGGAAGCTTCGCACGCCTCTCGTATCTCGGCATGGGTGCGATAGACCTCTTGCACCATGGTGCCGGCGAGACAGGTGAACTCTGCGACTTCCCCTTTGAGGTGTGCCTTGCGGAAGTCGAGAAAGCCGAGGACCCGATCTAAGGGGTCGCGGTACTTATGGTACGGCGCTGTCTGCAAGAAGGCCCCGGAGATCTCCGACCAGCGATTCGCCGCGGCCACGGCGAGCGCGTCTTTGCTCTGGAAATGATGGAAGAACGCGCCCTTAGTCACTCCAGCCTTCGCGCAGAGCTCGTCGACCGAGGTCGCCGAGTAGCCCTGTTCGCGGATGAGCACCAACGATGCGTCCAACAGTTTCTCGCGAGCACGCGGTCCGGTGCGCTTCAGCTCATTCTTCTCTCGCACCTGGATAACGTACCGACTGGTCGGTTTGACGTCAATAGGTGCGCCGGAAACGCAAGCCAGAATGAACTCTCGGCATGGTGGCGGTCACGCGACTCGAACTCATGCTGGTGCCCAAGAAGCGGTCCCGCGCTCGAAATCCAGCTAAAGCACAGCGCTCGTTCAGGACTCATTTAAAGAGCACCGTTACCAGATCGCGACGTGCGCCGTGCGCTCACAGGGAGGCGAGTGATGCTCTTACCGGTCAATGGGCGCCAGGGCGCACCCAGGCGCGTGCGCCGCGCGGCCATACTTCGCCGTAAGTTTCAAAGGCAACGAGGCGAGGTCAGCCATGCTTCAGAAGCGTCACAAGCAGGAGGTCGTATCAGTCATATCCGTGGCTGCAGCCCTGTTGTGTGTCGGCGGTTGCGCCTCGCGTCACCGGCCGCCACCGCAGTTCAGCGCTAACGCGCCGTTTAGCCGCACCTTCGCGGGGACCGGCGACAACGTGTGCTGGAGCGTGAAGCGGGCGCTACTTAGCCAGGGCTATATGCTCGATCGGGGCAACGAGGGCGGTGTGCTGACTGGGTCGCGTGACGACCAGCCGCAGCCGATGCTCAATGTGACGACCAAGCTGCAGACCAGCTGCGCGGACAACCGTAATGGCACGAGCATCGTGTTTGTCACGGCCACGCGCGAGGAAAGTGAGCTGCAGAAGATGAAGCAGTCGACCAGCGTCGGCGTGGGGCCGGCAACGCTTACGATGCCTTCCGGCTCGGCCGAGGTCCTCGGTACGGTACGCCGCGAGACTGTCAAGGATCCGACGTTCTACGACCAATTTTTCACGTTGGTTCAGAACTACATCAATCTGGAAGCCGTTTCGGCCGGCGCGCGGCCGACGGCCACGGCGTCCGGGGCGCAGCGCGACCGTGGCGAGCAGCGCCCGGCGAGCACGCTGCCCCAGGGGGCGAGCCCTTCGCAGTCGGGTGAGCACGACTGATGCCGTGCGGTCCCGTGCCGGGGCCTCACATCTTTCCTTCACGGAGTGTCAGGGTGACCCAAGGAGGTTCCATGAATCGTACAACCCTTATTTCCTTAGCCGTCGCTTCCATCATGGCTGCGCATACAGGCTTCGCACAGACGCAGAATACGCAGTCTGCGCAACCACAAACGCAGCCTGCGCAACCACAAGCGACGAGCCCTGAGTCCGGGCCAGTGCCGCCTCTGGCGCCGCCCGCGGTCGGCACCACCGGGCCCGCTCCTACAGCGGGCGTGACGAGTTCCGCCACGCCACAGGACGATTCGGCCCGCGATCAGCAGGCCGCGCAACGCGACGCGCAGGGCCTGCGCGACAATCGTCGTGACATTCATCAGGACAAGAAGGACCTGCGAGAGGACAAGAAGGACCTGCGAGGCGATGAGCACGCCATGCGCAATGACTATCGGCAGCAGCGCAGCGGCGCTGACGAGCACGGGGCCATTCGGGACGATCGGGGCGACATTAAGGCCACGCGGGATGATATCGAGCGTGACCGCGCTGCCGCCAATGCTGACCGCCAGGGCGTCATCCGCAACGAGGACGCGATCCGCCAGGATATGCGTGCTGATCAGCGCAACATCCAGGAGAACCGCGCGGACCTCAAGCAGGGACGCGCCAACATAAGCTCCGACCAGCGCAACATTGCCGCGAACGGGCAAAGTATCCAACAGAACCGCGCGGACATCCGCAGTGACCGTTCGAACCTCTCACAGGACCGCGCCAATCTGCAGGCCAACAAGGCCAACATCGAGCAGAATCGCGACGCCATGAGCGCCGACCGCAGCACCATCGCCAAGGACCGGGCAAACATGCGCACCGAGGAGCGCGATTTGCATCATGACTACGCTGAACAGCGTGCAGGTACCAACGAGCACGCGGCCATCGACCAGGCGCGCGACGCCATCAGCAGCGATCGCACGCAGATTGGCCAGGAGCGAACCGCGATGCGCTCAGACGCCGCCAGCATCCGCGCGGATCAGCAGAATATCGCTACCGACCGGACACAGATGGCGCAGGACCGTTCCGCCATCCACACCGATAGGAGCGATATCCGAACGGACCGCGGCAACATCCGCACCGACGACCGCAACATCGCGCAGAATCAAGCCGCGATGCGTACTGACTTAAACAACATCCGTACGGATCGGCAGGATCTGCGTTCGGACCGACACGACCTGCGCACGGGCGCTGCGGACCTGCACGGCGCCAATGCAAGCGTAACGCAGACAACCGCGCACAGCGGGAGCGCGACTCAGCCTCAGGGTGCAAAGACCGCGCTTTCGGCGAACACGCTGGCAAACAACGCGGCCGAAAACAACAAGAAGACCCAAACCGAGCAGAACACGCACAAGCCGTGGTACCACTGGATTTGGTAACTTGCGCGATGGGCCCGCACGCTTGGGCGTGCGGGCCCATTTTGTTGGGTCTTTGGCATCAAAATCCGTACTACGTGCCTCGGAACTTTGGCGTCGCTCGATGCGTATCGCGCGACGTTTCAGTGTTCAAGGTCTCCTCACAGTGGCGCGGGGAGGATGCGCCAGAGCGTGACCGCCAGGGCAGATGGACGCGTGGGTGGGCGTTGCGCGGAGCGGCCCGAACGGGGCTCAGCGTGACGCGATCGGCCTAAGAGCTGTGCGTCGGCTGTGTACCCCACTGAACCTTTACGCACCTGAGTTCGATGTGTTGCGCGCCTGCCCAGTCTTCCCGCATGAAGCGCGCGGCGATTTTGCAGTCGCTCTCGTCCCGGTAAGCCATCGACGGCGTCGCAACGCCATGGTCGGCCGAGGGAAAGACCGTCATGAGGATCCATACGAACACAGGCATAAGTCCTCCGGCTATGTTCGGCTTGCTTCGGTAACGAGCTGACCATGGGACGTCCGGGCATGCTGCGACGCAGGTTTCGCGAGGTGCTCCAGGTTGCAGAATTGCGCAATGGCGCACCCTTATCACGAGGCAACACACTGTCATAACGCTTGTTGAGCGCGGGAAGCGCAACCGCCTCCTCGCGGTCACGCAGCTCTTCATTGGCGTTGCATGATCTAAGGCTGAACCAGCGCGCGAGCTGTACGTCGATCTCCAGGGCGGGCGTGTAACCACTCGAGGATGCGACCACGAGGAGAGCTCTGCGCTCTTGCGCTTGCGCTCCTGGCGGTCGCGTGAAGGATGCGCGTGGGCTCGTGGCGACGTCATCGTCAGACGCCTGCAGAGCACCAAGACAACGCACACCTGGTTGTTAGTGCTGCTGACGTCGCTTCTAATCGGAGGAAGGGTAATTTAAAACGAGCGGCACATACCGGGTGTGTGTTGCAATTGGCAAGCCTTAGTCCACGATGCGAATTGTTGCCCCAAGATGTCAGTACAATCAAGATCTTACAAGCAACGCAGGTCGCCGTCTTAATTTTCGGGTAGCTTTCGCTACGCTCCGTGCGCATCCTCGCGAACCGCCGGTAGGCGACTTCGCTATCCGAAGCGGGCGAGTCTTATCCAATACCAACATCCGCAGAATGCAACGAGGAGGGAAGTTCATGAGAACTCTGAGCCGACCGGATGTAATCCGACTTGTAGCCTTCAGCATGCTGTTGATCCTCCCTGCCGCGTCTGGGGCGCAACCACTACCGCCGGTTGCCCAGCAGATGGCTAAGACCTTCGGCCTCGATTCGTTTGGGGAAATCGAGGCCATCCGCTACACCTTCACTATTGAGGGCGCTTTTTCTAGAACGTGGGAATGGCATCCAAAGACCGATACGGTCTCCTACGAGGGCAAGGATAAGGAAGGCAAGCCGGTCAAGGTTACGTATCGGCGCTCCGAGGTCGGCAGCCAAAGCGATGCCGTGAAAAACCAAATCGATCCGGCATTTGTCAACGATCAGTATTGGTTGCTCTTGCCCTTGCACGTAGCGTGGGACGGCGCGAGTGTGATCGACGAGGGCATGCACGAGACACCCTTGGGGAAAAAGTCGGCGCATCGCATCGTGGTGAAGTACGCCGCGGCTGGCTACTCCCCAGGCGATACCTGGGAGCTCTACGTTGGCGCGGACAAGCGAGTCGAGGAGATGACCTACCACCGCGCCGTACCCGCACCCGGGTCTCCCAGCGTAGTGCACGCAACCTGGGCGGGCTATAAGAAGGCCGGGCCACTACTGATTTCAACCGATCACCCCGGAACGGGCGACGGGCACCCCTTCCACCTTACCTTCGCGGACGTGTCGGTCAAGGTGACGGGATCAAACGACTGGATGAACGCGCAATGAAGGTCGAAGAGGGTGCCACGCAGCCGATCCGATGAAAGCTGACATCGATCTGGACATTACGCGAAAGACTTTCGCCTCCGGACTGTTGCCGGAGCTGATCGGTGTGCTGCGCCGCAGCCGGTCGGGCGATCTGGTCGCGGTGGTCGGCGACGAAGCGAGCGTTGGCCCTGAGTTGGAAACGTGGTGCCGATTCACCGGCAATCCACTGCTGGAGAGCACCGTCCAAGAAGGCAGGACGCGCTGGGTTTTCCGTCGTGGGACGGTGGCGCTGCGTGCCCAAGACGATCGGCCGGTCGGCTCGCGGGTCTGGCTGTACACGAATTTCGATTGCAACTTGCGCTGCGACTACTGCTGCGTTCGCTCTTCGCCCACTGCGCCTCGACGCGCCCTGGGTCTGGAACGCGTGCGGCGGATTGCAAGCGAGGCGGCCGAGCTGGGTGTCGGGGAGTTCTTCGTAACCGGCGGTGAGCCCTTCCTGCTTCCGGACATCGGCGAGGTCCTCACGGCGTGTGCGGCTGCCGCGCCGACGACGGTGCTCACCAACGGCATGCTGTTCGCGGGGCGGCGCCTCGCGAAGCTGCGCACGTTACCGCGTGAACGCGTGACGCTGCAGATCAGCCTGGACAGCGCGACTCCCGAGCGGCATGACCGCCACCGCGGAAGGGGTACCTGGGCGCGCGCATGGAAGGGTATCGAGCGCGCTCGGGCCGAGGGTTTCCGGGTACGGCTGGCGGCGACCGTTTCCGACGACGTCGAGGCAGAGGAGTTCGGGCGCTTCCTCGATGCTCAGAAAATCCGGCCCGAGGACCGGGTGATTCGCCGCATCGTTCTGCGCGGCTCTGCAGCGCAGGGTCTCGCCCTCGCGCGCGCGGACCTGGTTCCGGAGATCACCATCACGGTGGACGGTGTTTATTGGCATCCGGTCGGCGCAGACGATGCGGACCTGTTTTTGACTGCCGAGATCTTCCCGCTCGCCGAGGCCTTTGCCGCACTTCGTTGTGCCCTCGATCGCGAGACCGAGCACCAACGTCGGTTGGCAACAATTTTCAATTGCGCGTGATTGCACCTAAGCCGTGGGGCGTTCGAGGAAACCCTGGCGCGCCGAGGCGTCCCGCAAGGCCTGGTATCCGTCAAGCTGCGGGGCGACCCAACGGCGCAGGCCCTCGGCCTCCAGCACGGCGCGATGGCTCGGGTTCTCATAGCTCATGCCGAACAGGGCTTCGGCGAATCGCCGCTCCAGCGCCACGTCGAGATCGGGCCGCGCCGTGAACATGCAGTGATTGTAGGGCGGCGACGTCCAGATCTCGGTCAATGCGCCTTCCGGCACCAAGCGCTGGGTACGCACTGTGTTCCAGAACGGGCTGCCGATGGCACCGGCCTCGGCCCGTCCGTCGAGGACCGCGCGCACGACCTCGACTTCGCTCGTGCCAGTGTCACCGTGCTTGCCGACATCGTTGTTGAAACGCAGCGTGCGGTAGTCGCGCCCTTCGGCCAGTTTTTCTTTCTCGAGAAAGTGCACGGGAAGGATTGCGGCATGCCCGCTGTCGCGACTCCCGAGCGCCAGGGTGCTATTTCTCACATCATCAAGCGCGGCTACCGGGCCACTGCTGACCGCGACGATCTTGGTGGTCCAGCCCACATCCGTGTCGCGCATCGCGATCGGTCGGCAGCGGTGCGCGCTCCAAGTGTCGGCCTGCAGATACGCCAGGTTCGTGTTCCAGGCGATGTCAATGCGCGGCGCACCCGGTTCGGCGAGCAGAGCACTCACCTGGGTCTCATAGCTCTGAAACAGGACGACCTCGACAGGCAAATGGGCCTCCTCGTGGAAATAGTGCCGCATTCCTTCCCAGATCGAGACCACCTTCGGGTCGTACGCGACGGCCCCCACCCAGATCGTTCGATTCATAGCTACCACCTTCTCTCGGTTGCGGTGCGCTTGATCAAAACAGCGGCATGCCCAGAACGGCCTTGGCGATGAACTCGCGCAGTACATCACCCGTCGGCGCCATCACCGCACCGGCGTGAGCATCGCGGAACAGCCGTTCGACGCTCATATGCTTGGAAAATGCGGCCCCTCCGCATACGCGCATCGCCGCCGAGGTAACGGCGATCGCAGCGTCGCCGGCTGCCGCCTTGCACTCGAGCACGCGCAGCATGGTGGTGTCGCGCGGGCGTTCGAGGTGATCGACCAAATCCTCGAGACGCGCTGCCAGGCCATCGGTCTCGATCTGCATCGTAGCGAGTTGTGCCCGCAGGGTTGGCAGGCTCTCGCCGAGGCTCTGGCCGAGGTGCTCGAAGCGCGCCGTCTTCAGATGTGTGGCGGTCGCCGCGACCGCTGCCCGGCACAGACCCAGTGATACCGCCGCTGAGCCGAGGTTGAACAGTGGCAATACCACCTGCAGCATGGCCTGGAAGCCGGCGCCGTCCTCAGTGAGTTGTTGTGCGAACGGCACGGCGCAGTCCTCGAGGCCCATGGGCGCCGAAGCGTTCGCTCTCAGTCCGAGTCCGTCCCAGGGGCCCGCGATCGATAGGCCCGGTGCACCGGATGAAACGAGATAGAGTGTTGAGTCGGTCGGCCCTTTCCCGTCGGGCGCGAGCGATGAGACTACGTAGCTTTGCGCGTGTCCCGCGCTCGTGACCCACGATTTCCTGGCAGTCAGGTACACACCAGCGCCATTGCGGCGCGCGCGAGAGAGCGGCGCCCAGAAGTGGCTGCGCGAGCCGGCCTCGCTGAATGCCAGTGTGGACAGATGCCGGCCGGCCGCTATCTCCGTCAGAGTCGGCGTGACGGTGGCGCCGGCGCGCGCCGCAGCGATGGTCGCGGTGGCACAGACGTGCATCAGATAGACCATGGCTACCGAGGCGTCCGCCTCGGCGAGCGTCTCGACAACGGCTGCGACAGTACGGGGCCCGAGCGCAGCCCCGCCCACCTCAGCGGGCAGCGTCAATCCGAGGAGGCCCGCGGGACCGAAGGCCGCGACCGCCTCGACCGAAAATCGGCCTTCCTTGTCGTTCTGCCGGGCCGCGGGCGAGAGCACGCGCTCGGCCACTTGCTTTGCATTCGACACCGCAGTGTCATGATTCATGGCATTTCCCCGAATTTTCGAGAACAGACCGGGTTAGACGAGTCCTCACGTGAGCACGTTGAGCCACCGACTGGACCTGCCACCGCCGCTCACGCGCCGGCGCGCCGTGTGTTCAACGATGAGCGCATCAAGTCCCAGACTCCTCCCGTAGCGATGCAGGGTGAAGATCACCTGCAGCACGAGCAGGAAGAAGTAGGTCCACGGCCACTCGCCCTGGGCGTTGTACAGGCCGAGCCACAGATTAAGAACCTGCAGCGCCCCGATCAGACCCCATAATCGCACGAAGACGCCGAGCATGAGCGACACCGCGGTCAGCACCTCGAGGGTGTAGACGAGCGGGGCGAAGAGATAGAAATGCGGCAGCACGATGTGATTGACGAAGTCCGCCTGCAGCGGGATCGAGGCCGATTCGCCCATCCGCATCATCCAGTAATGCAGACCGCTGTTCGTCGGGTCACTCGGATTGTCGGTGTACAAAGGCGGCAGCTTCCAGAGAGTCTGCTGCCACCACATCGAGCCGATAAGGAGACGGCACAGCCAGTCGCCCACGTTGCGCCACGAGCGCTGGCTCGGAATGTTCCTCCAGGCATAGGCAGCAATGACAATGCTGCCAAGGAGCAGCAGCCAGTAGAGGGCCGTTGTCCAGCCGGGTTGAACCAGGAAGTGCAGCACATCGGAGAATGGATTGGGTTTCATGATTTTTCCCGCGCGGCTCGATCGTGCAACTTGCTCGAATGGCCGCCATGCTGCCGTTCGAATGCCACGCGCGCAAAGGTGAGGCCGATGCGTAGCGCGGCTTTGAGCGTGCCCATGACGGTGCCCGATACCTTGGAAGCGCCTCCCAGACGGCGTCGATGCGCGACCGGCACCTCGAGGATGCGCAGCCCGGCACGAGCCGCGCGCATCTGCATCTCGAGGTTCCAGCCGTAAGTCATCTCGCGCATGCCGAGCTGATCGAGGGCTTCGCGGCGGATGGCGCGGAAGGCGCACATGTCGGTATAGGCAACGCCGTAGAGCAGACGCGTCAACGCGCCGGCACCGTATCCAGCCGCGAGCTGCAGCGCGTTCATGCTGCCGGGCTCGCGCTCGCCACGGGTGCGCGTGCCGATCACGAAGTCGTGCGTGCCAGATAGGATGGGCGCGAGCAGCGTCGGCACGAACTCGGGTCGATCGCTGCCGTCGCCGTCGAGAAATACGATGACGCTACAGTCACGCGTCGCCCGGGCGCCGGCTGCGCAAGCGCGGCCATAGCCGCGCCGCGGCTCCACGATGACACGCGCGCCCGCATCGCGGGCGCGTTCGACGGTCCGATCTTCACTGGCACTGTCGACGACGATGACCTCATCGACCGCATCGCGCGGGATGGCGCGGATCACCGCACCGATCGGCTCTTCCTCGTTGAGCGTCGGGATCACCACTGCAACCCACGGGCGGCCGGCCGGCGCGAGCGGATCGGCGTGCGCTTGTTGCGGTGCTGCCATCACAGACTCCAGCGCAGGCCGCAGCGCGCGCACGCAGCCGGCGGCTGTTCGCTCAGGAGTGCGCGGCGGAATTCCTGATAGCGTGCGCCGTTCCAGATTTCGCGCAGACTCTGTTGGGTAGCGTCGCCAAGCGTGAAGCTGCCGTAGCCGTGCATCGAGAACGGGGCAATGCAGCAGGGCAGTGCTTTGCCGTGCGCCGTAAAATACATGAGCGTCCACGGTCGGCGGCACAGCGACCAGGGCTGCTGGTCCCGCTGCTGTCGGAGACTCGAGCCGGGCTCGGTCGCGCCGGAGGCGTTAAAGGCGATGCCCAGACGCTTCGCCAGCGCCTCAGCTTCGCGGATGCGTGCTTCCTCGCTTGCGTCAACCTGCTCGAACAGCGCCGATTCGCGGCGCGCGAGACCCTGCCCCTCGGGGAAGTAGACCAGCCGCTGCAAATAGACCTCGAACACTCCGAGTTCGCGTGCCAGCCGCACGAAGGCCGGTAGCTCGGCGATGGTTTCCTTCAGGCCCGTCAGCCACAGCGAGACGCGCGGCGCGACGCATTGCAAGTCGCTCTGTAGGGCGGTGAATGCCTGCACGTTGCGCACGATACGAGCGAACAGATCACGGCCGCGTACCAGGGCAAAGGTCTGTGGCGTCGCAGCGTCGAGCGAGATGCGCAGCTCGTCCAATCCGGCATCAATGAGCTCGCGGCCGGCGCGCTGCGTGAGCAGTGTGCCGTTGGTGTTGAACAGCACGTAGGCGCCACGATCCTTGAGATAGCGAATCATGCGCGGCAGCGCAGGCACCATCATCGGCTCGCCCACCCCGTGCAGTACCACACGCTCGATGCGTGGGAATTGATCCACGATCGAGGTGAAGAGCTCCCAGCTCATGTCGGCCGGCGGCTCGAGGTGCTCGAAGGTGCGCGGACAGGTGGTGCAGAGCAGATTGCAGCGATTGGTCGTCTCCAGATACAGGCATACGGGCTCGGCCTCGGCCAGCGGGCCGCGCTGCTCCGCCACGTGCTCGAAGTAGCGCGCCGGGCGCGGCGCCCGCCCGCCGCCAGCGACACGCTCGCCGCTCATTCCGCCCCCTTGATCAGGCTGACGCCGGTCCGTGCCGCGCGCTGCCGCCAGAGCTCAAAGGCGACGAGCACGGCAAAAGGTCCGTAGATCGCCCATTCGAACGGCATGCGCGCGCCTTCAGGGTCCGGCCCGCCGGGCACGAAATAAAGCAGTGGGCAAGCGAGCGTCAGATACAGGACCGATGGACGAGGGGTGAAACAGATGAGCGGCACGAGCCAGGCGAAATACCAAGGGTAGTGGGGCGAGAACAAAACCATCGACGCGACCGAAAGCGTCATCGCCGAGGCGAGATAGCGGCCCTCCGCTGTGAAGAGGCTGTGCACCGCGAGCGCCAGGAGAGTCGCCGCGACCAGCGCCAGATACAGCGCAGGCCCGAAGTGCTCCAGCGGCGCCATGCCTCTGAGGAGATTCCAGAGGAAGAATCCGCTGCCACTCTGCAGACCCTCCTCGTGCAGGTAGCCTGGCAGGAAGCCGAGCACCTGGCTGCCGGCGCCGATGAAGGGCGCGTAGGCCAGGATGACGGTCGCGGCGGCGGCGAAGGGCATCTTCCAACCCCAGCGGCGATAGAGCGCCGGGAACAGCACGGCCGGGAAGAATTTCACGAGCGCGGCCGCCGCGAGCGCGCTGCCGGTGAGCCAAGCCGCCTGACGCCGTCGCGCCCACAGCGCGAGCACGAGGAAGGTGACGACCGCGGCATCGACATGACCGCTGCCTGCAAACTCCCAGAGCGTCAGCGGATGCCAGGCGTAAATGAGGATTCTCTCGCGCGGCAGACGCCAGTCGTCGAGCAGGCGAAGCAGCAGCAGCACTGCGACCAGCTCGAAAGCAAGCAAGGTCGCTTTCATCGCGATCAACGATTCGCTCAGACGCGTACCGAGAAAGAAGATGTACTCGGCGATCGGTGGATAAATCGTTGGTGCGTAGTCGCTACGGTTGATGTTGGGAAAGATCGTCCCGTCGCGCAGGGACGCGAGGTGCGGGTCCGATGGGACAAACCGGTAAGGATTGATGCCGGCTGCCTCGACCCGACCGTCCCAGACGTAGCGATTGATGTCATCGGAAAGATACGGTGGGGCCAGCAGCACCACGAGGCGCATGAGCGCTGCCAGCGCGAGCACCGCGATCAGCGCGCGCCGCGAAAGCCCACCGCGCCATGTCAGTGCGACCGCCGCGAGATAGAACGCGCCCTGCACCAGAGCGAGAACGGTAAAGCCGTCGGTGTCGTGCACGTGCTGGCGCCACAGGCCAACGCCGGTCAGCATCAGTAGCATCGCTCCGATGCCCGTCAGCGCCCACACGTGCCAGCGGTCCGCACTCATCGCGAGACTACCTCCAGCGCGTGATTTATACCCAGGCGCTCGCCGCCGACCGCTATCAACCCGCGCAGGTAGTCACGCGTGTGCGAGGCAGCGTAGCCATCGCGAATGCATTGCGGTGGCCGTCGACCGTCGAGGAGCTCTTGGCACAGCCAGTTCAGGGAAGCCGCATCGTCGACATCGTACCAGGCGGACAACGTCACTAACTCGAGTCCGATGCTGGTCGCCCGTGCGGCCGTCTGCTGATATACCTGGTCTGTGCTCCAGGCAATGTCATGGAAGAGCTGCCTGTGCGGATGCTTGAGGCCGATCAAGTAATAGCCTCCATCGGTTGCGGGGCCGAGAACGACGCGATCGCCCGGTGCGCGCAGCCTCGTGATGGCTTCGGCCAGCAGCGAGGCCGGAAGAGTCGGGCTGTCAGCATTCACGAGGCAAGCGCCGTCGTAGCCGGCGGCAATCAGGTCCTCTATGGCATCGGGCAGGCTCTGCGCCAGCCCGACGCTGCGCGGCGGCAGCATGCGGATCTGCTGCGGGAGGAAGTCGCGGAATAGCGCCTCGCTTCCAGCGGGCGAATACGCCGCATAGCAGTCGACCGGTACGCTCTCAGAGAGCACAAGGAGATTCGCCACGATGTCCTTAACGAAGCACGCGCTGAGAAGCGATGCCTCTTCCGCGCATAATGGCGGGACGAGACGAGTCTTCACCTCGCCGCTGCGGGGCGCTTTCACCATCACCGCGAACGCGTACCTGCCTGCGTAAGGCGACAAGCCAGGTGGCACTCTCACCTTCCTTTCTCGACGCAGCGCGTCACGGGCGCACTGTCGCTTTCGTCTTGTTCGTTTGGCTTGTACGGCGTTGCATCGTGGACAGCCAACGAGGCAGGCTGCGCTGAAGCTTCGCTTGCACCACGGCCAGACTGTCTGAATGCCAGCACACCGTGCGCGCCGTGGCAATAGTCGAAACGGAACCGGAGGGGCTGCACCACCCACGGACTCGGGGAGCATTGACAGCACCGGGAGCAGTCAACCGTATTGCCTGATCTGGCACTGCGCCAGTTCGGTCCTTCCAAGATGTCTATGAGGACATCGACCCCAAGATCCTCTTCTGCCAAAGCGCGGAGCCGATTGTCGTATGAATAGATACTGATTGCCGTACGCCGTTAGATCGGAGTAAACAGCACCAGAGAAGCCCCATGCCGGGCGTAACCGCTGGCAACCGCGACTTCCTCAGCCTCAAGCTTAAGCTGCCGGTGGTGGTGGTGTTCAATCGCGGCAGCGCTCGCTCACGAGCCGCTTCTGGTCGTGCGGTCGCGAAATGGAGCTCGCCGCGCTCCCGCGGTTACGATCGAGATGGCGGAGCGTCGCTCTACATCACCAAGGCGATCATCGGTGGCAGGACAGACGAACTCCTCGACCCAGGTGGCACAATGCGACCCCGCTGTAGCCTCGAGCGAGCCAAGCTTTCAAATGACGAGACGGATCAGGGCCGAACCATGAAAATAGCTGGCACGCACTACCGCACGATCTGGGTGACCGAATCCGGAACTGTCCGGGTGATCGACCAGTCTCGTCTGCCTTTCGAGTTCGCCACCAGTGACCTCGAGACTTTCGCCGACGCGGCACGCGCGATCAAAACGATGGTGGTGCGTGGCGCGCCGCTCAT